>Ga0207695_10000260_pt1 | contig 133317 bp, 96 predicted proteins | sample KBSC54metaG_FD_184354 | JGI IMG/M metagenome (GOLD analysis project Ga0207695, IMG submission 184354) | Corn rhizosphere microbial communities from Kellogg Biological Station, Michigan, USA - KBS C5-4 metaG (SPAdes) (version 2) | ecosystem: Host-associated > Plants > Roots > Rhizosphere > Soil... | reverse complement strand
CGTGCCGTATCAGCCGTCTGTCTATATGGTCGTGTATGGCATTCCGACCTTTACGGTGGGGTACGGCCGCCATTTTCGTCCGATGGTCATCGGGGGAATAGCCTGCTGGGTGCTCGCTCTGTTTGCGGTATATGCTTCTTTTCCGTACGTCATGTTGTATATGGCGGCGGCTGCGCAGCTGGCCTGGTTCATCCCCGGGCTGATCCTTAGAAAACGTTACCTGAAAGCGAAAGCACAAAAAGAAAATGTTCAAAGATCTTAACCCGATATTGCATTCACAGCTGAGGCTGGCTGTCGTCTCGATCCTGATCTCGGTCAGGGAGGCGGAGTTCACCTATCTGCGGGAGAAGACGGAGGCGACGGCTGGTAACCTAAGCGTGCAGATCAACAAGCTGAAGGAGGCCGGCTATATCGACGTCGAAAAAACGTTCAAAGACAACTACCCGCAGACCGTTTGTAAGATCACACCGCAGGGAGTGGAGGCTTTTGAGGAGTATGTGAAGGACCTGCAGGCTTATTTGAATATAAAGAAATAGGGCCACCCCGGAGGGAGGCCCTTGATATTTTTGTGCGTGAACCAGGCTTTACGCCGCGGCGGGCCTAACTCTTCGCCAACCGCATCTTCAGCGTCTCATTGCTATTGATGATCACTTCCAGCTGGTACATGCCCGGCTGCAGCGCAGCGGTTCCTTCAATGTTATACATATTTGCTCCATTCTCGCCCACGGCGGTCTGACGGATGATCTCGCTGCCTTTTTCGTCGGTTATGCGGACCAGGACGAAGGATTTCTCCTTCAGCTGAACGTTGACCTGGATGTCATTGACGTTGGGGTCGGGCGTAACGCTCACCGCCTCTACGCTTTTGCTGCCGTAAGAGCGTACGATCAGCACTTTGGAATAGCTCACGCGGTTGGCGCGGTCTATCTGGCGGAGACGATAGTACAGGTCGCTTTTCCGGGTGGCTTCACGCATCCTGTCGATAAAAGAGTAAGCCTTTGTCGCCTCTTCAGCCGTCACCTCGCCAACCTTCTGGAAATAGGTGCCGTCCAGGCTGCGTTCTACTTCGAAAAGTGCGCTATGGTTGTCCGAAGCCTTGTCCCAGCTGATGGCCACTTCCTTTCTGCTATAGAGCGCCTGGAAGCTGGTCAGCGTGCTTCGCGCCGGAAATCGGATCGTGGCAGTCGTCGTGATAGAGCACAGCGACGGACTTCCGTTGTCACAGACCTTATAGGAGAACTGGGTGCTGTTGCCGGTAAATCCTTCTTTGGGCGTGAATGCGAACTCTCCGTCCTTCTGCAGCTCGACACGGCCGTCGGGTGATTCGGACAGGAGATAGGCCGTCATCGTCTCGTGGTTCGGGTCGTAGTCGTTGTTCAGGACGTTGCCCGTGGCGGTATGTGATGCGGTGCCGGCAAATTTGTCCTTGAGAGCTACCGGCGCAACATTGCAGGTAGACTGATAGTGGGGGGCGGCGCCGATGTTCAGCTGGTCGATGGCGATCCTCGTCATTCCGCCGATGCCCTGGTAATTGATATACAGCTTGTACTGTCCCGGAGTCGCTATCGATAGCGATTTGTCGTAGCTATACGTATGACCTGCAGAGGAGCCCGTCAGCTCGATGCTATCCAGCAGGAGCAGCGGATTGTCGTTGCCATCGGTGGCATATATCTTGATCCAGCGGCGGTCCTGTACGGGCTGGTTGAAGCTATAAATAAAGGAGAGCTTTGTGGTCGCTGCGATGTCCAGCAGGGGACTGTAGATGCCCGTGCGTTCTGTAGCGCTTGCACCGGTGCCGGATACCATTGCGCCGTCCCCTTCCAGATTGGGAGCCCATCCGCTGCGGTTGATGTCGAAGTCGGAGAAGAACCAGCAATTCCCCTGGAGATAGCCTTTTACTTCAGAAAGTCGTACACCGGGACGGGAATTGAAATTGTCGGCAGTGGGACTGGCGTCAGGCCCTGCGGCCAGTAGCGAATGGAGAGAGAGCGCCAGCGTGGAGGTGAGTAAGCCCTTGAACAAGTTCCTTTTCATCTTTGTGATTTCAGTAAGGTGATTAATTAAAATTGTACTAAGGGTGATTCAAAGGAAGGAACTCAACGATCAATTATAATAATGACGACAGCTAAGTGACGACTTAGAGATAAGAATTGAATTCTTTTTAAGGAACTATGTTCCTTTTGGTGCCTGTTTTTCGGGGGATAATAAATTTCGGCGAAGAGGTTACCCGGGGTGGGTATGGGTCAAAGATAGAACCTACAATCTGTAAATGCAAGTCCGGTGGCGAAAAAATCCCGGATTTGCCCAACTATCCAGTCTTTTTACTTGTAAATATTGCCGTCGGACCCGCGTCCGACGCCTTATATTAATATATGTCACCCATTGTCCAGGTCGACGGCCTGACCAAGATATTCAAGGACCAGGAGGCCGTAAATGGGCTTTCTTTCACGGTCTATCCTGCTGATATTTACGGCTTTCTGGGCCAGAACGGGGCCGGCAAGTCGACCACCCTCCGGATGTTGCTGACCCTTATCGCCCCTACGGCGGGAGAGATCCGGATATTCGGAATGGACTTGCGGACCCATCGCCGGGAGGTACTTCGCCGGGTGGGGGCCGTTATAGAACGGCCGGACCTCTATAAATACCTGACGGGCTGGGAAAATCTTTCGCTTTTTGCGCGGATGAGCGGTCTGAGACCCGATCGTCGCCAGCTACTGGATCAGCTCGAGCTGGTAGGGCTGGCAGAGCGGGCCCATAGCAAGGTAGGCACCTATTCACAGGGTATGCGGCAACGGCTGGGCATCGCTACGGCGCTTGTCCATGACCCCGACCTGGTCATCCTCGACGAGCCGACCAATGGGCTCGATCCCCAGGGGATCGCCGATATCCGGAATCTTATCCTCCACCTGAGCCACCACCGGCAAAAGACCGTTATCGTCTCTTCCCACCTGCTCAGCGAGATGGAGCTTATCGCGGGGCGCATGCTGATCATCGACAGGGGGAAAAAGATCACCGAGGGACGTGTTGACGAGCTCTTCAACCCCGCCGAGACCATTGTCGAGCTGGAGACTGCTGATGCAGAAGATACCGCTATGAAGCTGGGCCGGTCGAGATGGCAGCCCTTTCTGCGCGAGCGCAGGGGCAGTAAGTTCCTGCTCAAAATGGACAAGGCGGAGATCCCTGTACTGACGCGTGAGCTGGTGGAGCTGGGCATCGGAGTGCTGGCCATTCAGCCGCGGCATTCGCTGGAGGACTATTTCTTAACTCTTACAACAGCCAATCAGCATGTGGACGCTTTTACGGCTTGAGCTATTTAAGATATTTCGCCGGCCAAGGACGTATATACCGTTTGGGGCGATCGCGGCGATGATCCTTATCATCCAGCTCGGGCTGAAGTTCGACGGCAGGTCCTATCTCGAGCTGATGATGAGCAGTCTTTCCGATTCCTTCTTTATTCCCTACAATATGATCATGAACGGCTACCTGGTGGCGTTCGTGATCCTCAACACGCTGCTGATCCAGGTGCCATTGCTGGTGGCGCTGGTTGCCGGTGATATCATTGCCGGGGAGGCCAATATGGGAACGCTGCGGCTGCTCGTCATCCGTCCTGTCAGCCGTACCCGCCTGCTGCTGGTGAAATTCTATGCGTCGGTCATCTACACCGTGGCCTTGCTGGTCTGGATGGCGCTGCTAGCGCTGCTGCTCAGCATGCTGCTCTTTGGCACCAACGATATGATGATCGCGCGCAATACGGTGATGGAGCAGATCAGGAGCTCGGATGTGCTATGGCGGTATTTTGCCGCGTTTGGCTATGCTACCGTCGCGCTCAGCACGGTGGCGGCGCTGGCCTTTCTGCTGTCCGTGTTTGCGGATAATTCCATCGGGCCGATCGTGAGCACGATCAGCATCGTCATCGTGCTTACCATTCTCTCGGAAATGCGCATACCCTTGTACGATAATACCGTCAAGCCATGGCTGTTCACCTCCCATATGCTGGCCTGGAAAGGATTTTTCTATTCTCAGTCCGACGGACAGGGCGCCGCTATTCCCGGCACTATAGAGAACCTGCCGGCGATACTGCGGAGCCTGGGTGTGCTGCTGCTGTATATATTTGGATTTGTGACAGCGGCGATCGTCAGCTTTAAGAAAAAAGACATACTCTCATGAAATATCTTTTGATCGTCATATCGATCCTTTCGGGCGCTTCGGCGCAGGCGCCCGATGCCCGGGCACAAACGCCCGACGTCCTGCTGCAGAAGGTGCGGGCACGTCTCGACCTGGTCAACGACTACCAGGCCACGGGCACCATGAAAACGAATGTGCCCTTTCTGAAGGTGCCTGAGGCGCAGGTCACCGTCTATTTCAAACGGCCTGACAAGCTGAGGATCCGCAACGACAAGGGTATCTCCCTTGTCCCCCGGGGGGCGGTCACGATCAGCCTCAACAATCTGTTGCGGGGGGCGTATACCGTCCTGGACGCCGGGACCGATACAGCCGGCGGGCATAAGGTAAGGGTCATCAAGCTGCTGCCGCAGGACGAGAACGCCGACCTGGTGCTGTCCACGCTGTATATCGACGAGCCGCGGCTGCTGATCCTGAAGGCGCGGACCACGACGCGGGAGAACGGCACCTATGAGGTGGAGATGAGCTACGGGAAATATGTCGCCAATGCGTTGCCCGACAAGGTTGTTTTTACGTTTAATACCAAGGACTACAAGCTTCCAAAAGGGCTGACCTTTGACTACGATGACGGATCGAAGAAGAGTGCTCCATCGGGACCCGCCAGAGGAAATGTAGAATTGAACTATCATTCCTACATTATAAATAAGGGTATTCCCGACAGCGTATTCCTGTAACCAGGCAGCAATATTTCTCTGTGGTCGGCGTTCTATCGCAAAACCTGAATATGAAAAAAACAGTACCCATTATTCTCTTCTGCGTTATTACCACTGTCCTTGGCTTTTTGTCATGTTCGAAAAGCAATTCCCCTTCAAATGGAAAAATTAATAAAAGTGATGTCAATGGCAACTGGGCCGGTTCCTTTTTCCTGGACGCTACAACATCCAACCAGGATACGCTGGCGCTGACGCTTTATCCGGATACGGTCCAGTTGAACAGTTCCGGGAAATTTGTCGCATGGACGTATACTGAATCTTTCGACCCGAACCTGATGCATATGGTATGGACAAAAGCAGTGGACTCCAACACCTATAACTGGGTGAATGATTCGGCTTTCGTTCTCGGGACCAGGCACGTATATAACTATCTTGAGTTTGGGAATGACACATTTTATGTGCGTAAGGCAGATGCTCATACCCTGGTATTATTTTCCCCGGATAGTAGGGTTGGTGGCGGGTATTATTATGGGTATACGAAATACTAATGTTGGGGCGGCTGATGTTAAGTTTGTATAAATACCACTAACGGGTGTTGGAGGAGGCTCTCTAATTTCTGAACTTTCGACCAAAACCGGACGCAGTTCGGCGATTTAGAAAACCATTAAATCCTTTTTATGCCTGTACCTGATTATGGCGCCCTCGTCGGCACCGCGATCGACAAACTGGACAGTCCCGAAGCACAACAGAAGGGCGGGGGTGATCCGCATTATATGATCCTTTTGGATGTAGGCGGCGAGAAATACCGGCTGGCCGTCAATGTCAGGTCGGACGACAATCCGCCCGATCTTCAATTCTATCTTGACGACGACTACAAGCATCCGATCCTTGATGCCGTCGGCAAGCTGTCGGTGGGCTTTACGAGCTTTCCGACCAATCTTGGTCCGGACAGCGTTTCCACTACGGCGGCGCTGGACTATGTCCGTGGGAATCTTTTTGATTTCAGTGAGCTGAGGATACTGCCGGCTACGGCGAGCGGGTCAGGGTCTAATGATGATCTCAACGATATCTTTGATGTTTATGTGGCAAAGGCCATTGCGACGCCGGGGGCGATGATCTATGCTTTCGGCAGCAAGTGGGGGCCGGAGAGCAAGGCCGATGCTTTTTTTGATTTTACGCCCGGCAATGGTGTTCATAATATGCATATGAACCAGGGCAATTCCGGTAAATACAGCTATGAGAACGGTGTGTATACGGACGGGGGGCTTCTCATTCATTTTCCCGACGAGCAGCGCTGGGTGGCGATGTTCTTAAAGTTCCAGTCGCAGGTGGTAGGCGCTCCGGTGACGGGTGGCGGAGGGACCACCGGTGGGGGCACAACGGGGGGAGGAACCACGACAGGCGGTGGTACCGCGGGTGGTGGCGTGTCCGCGGTCGACGGCAGCGTCAGCATTTTTGCCGCGCTGGTCAATCCAAAGAGTGATGATACCGGCCATGAGGCGGTATACCTGTTGAATATTACCGATGCGGATATTGACCTGGAGGGCTGGTCGATCGTCGACAAACGGGGGAATAAGGAGACGCTGAGCGGATCGATCGCTGCGGGGGCGCCGCTCGTACAGCTGCTTAGCGGGGATGGCGCCCAGCTGTCAAATGACGGAGGGATCATAACGCTTTTGGACAACAACGGCGCGAAGGTCAGCGGGGTTTCCTATACAAAGGCCCAGGCCAGCCAGCAGGGTGTGGTGATACAGTTCTAACCGGCCGCGGGTGGCCTGCGGCAGTTTACTCCGTCGCGGGCGGGTCCCCGAGGTGATAATTAAAAAGTCAGATCGCGTCGGGTGGAACGACCCGATTCGTCGATCTTCTCGTCTACGGCGTTCGCGAGAACGAGCGCTCCCATCTTCTTCAGCGGGTTTTGGCGGTTCTCGTCATACTCCTGCCGGTTGCGGATGATGTCGATGCAGGTATAGATGGAAGCGATAAAGCTGCTGTGGTCTGCCTTGTTCTTTCCGGCGATATCGAATGCTGTCCCGTGGTCGGGCGAGGTGCGCACCATGGGAAGGCCGGCGGTGTAGTTGACGCCTTCGCCGCTGGCGAGCGACTTGAAGGGAATGAGACCCTGGTCGTGGTACATCGCAAGTACACCGTCGAAGCGGGACTGGTAGTTACGGGCGAAGAAGGCGTCGGCGCTATAGGGACCGAAGACCAGCATATTGTGTTTGGCGTCCTTGATGGCGGGTTTGATGATCTCTTCTTCTTCTTTTCCGATGAGGCCTTCATCGCCGGCGTGCGGGTTCAGACCGAGCACGGCTATACGCGGCTTGTCGATGCCAAAATCCCGTACGAGGCTGTCCCGCATGATATTCAGCTTGGACAGGATGGCTTCGCGCGTGATATATTTAGCGATATCCTTTACCGGTACGTGTTCTGTGACAAGTCCCACCCTGAAATTCTCCGATACCATCAGCATCAGCACGTCGTTCGCGTTGAACATGTGTTTGAGGTAGGGGGTATGGCCGGTGAAATCGAAGGAGGGAGACTGCGTATTCTTCTTATTGATTGGGGCAGTCACCAGTCCCTGTATCTTTTTATCCCGCAGGGCCTCGACCGCCATGGTCAGCGACTTGACGGCATAGGAGCCGCCGATATCGGTCAGCTGGCCGGGGACGATGGCTATTTCTTCTTCCCAGCAGTTGAAAATATTGATCTGTTTGTGCGCGATGCGGCTGAAGTCCTTGGTGCTTTGATAGTTGAAGTTTATTTCGGGGGTGGACTTCCGGTAGAAGTTGATCAGCTTGTTGGAAGCGAATATCAATGGGGTACACAACTCCAGCAGGCGGTGGTCGGAAAAGGTTTTAATGATCAGCTCTGTTCCGATACCATTCAGGTCACCGACTGAGATACCTATGACAGGTTTATATTGTGAATTGCTCATGCGCTTAGTTTTCAAGGGTAAATGTACGATTATTCGTCAAAGGAAGTCTGCGATTATTTGTAATTTTACAGCCCATGTATACCCTTAAAAAATCCCTGGGCCAGCACTTTCTCCGGGACGAGAATATTTCCCGGAAGATCGTGGAGGCCCTCCGTCAGTCGCTGTTCGCCTCCGGCGGGGATGGACCCGATGGCTTCAGCGGGCGCGAGTTTGGCGGTTCCGGTGGTAACGGTGGGTCGGATGAAGGCGGCGGTTCTCGCGAAAGCGGTGGTTCTCGCGAAATCGGCGGCCCCATACGGCAGCTGCTGGAAGTCGGTCCCGGGGCGGGAGCGCTCACAAAATATCTCCTGGAGCTGGAGGGTGTCGACTTCAGGGCGGTCGAGCTTGATGATGAAAAGGTCCGTTACCTGGAGGGTAATTTCCCTGCCCTTCGCGGAAAGATCATACATGGGAGCGTGCTCGATCTGGAAAAGCCTTTTGCCGGCAAATTCACTGTCATCGGCAATTTTCCCTATAATATCTCGACCCAGATACTTTTTAAGATGCTGGACTGGAAAGACGACCTCGTGACGATGATCGGCATGTTCCAGAAAGAAGTGGCGCAGCGGGTAGCCGCGCCCGCGGGTAACAAAGTATATGGAGTGATCAGTGTCCTTATCCAGGCATTTTTTGACGTAGAGTATCTCTTCGAAGTACACGAGCAGTGTTTCAATCCTCCGCCAAAGGTCAAAAGCGCGGTCATCCGGCTCGTGCCCCGAAAAGCACCCGAGTTCCGGGACGAGAAAAGCTTTTTCCTGCTGGTGAAAACGGCGTTTAACCAGCGCAGAAAGACCCTGCGTAACGCCGTAAAATCTCTTTTTGACGCGGCAGCTTTGCAAGACCCCGTTTTTGACAAGCGTGCAGAGCGGCTGTCGATCGAAGATTTTGCCCACCTGACCTGGAGAATGAGACCGGTCGATCGATCAAACTGAACGGAATCAGTCCGCAGCGACGCTGCTATAATTAAAATCAACGAATAGAAAGGATGAGAAAAGTCATTGTTACCGCAAAAGTTCACGAATATCTGACTCAGACGCTTACAGAAAAGGGATATACTGTAGAATATGCTCCCCAGGTCACCTATGATGAATTGCTGACCATGCTCGAGGGAGTAGAGGGGTTGATCGTCACGACACGGCTCAAAATAGACCAGGCCGTCATCGACGGGGCGGCTTCCCTTAAATGGATCGGGAGACTGGGCAGCGGGATGGAGCTTATCGACACTGACTATGCGGAGGCCCGGGGCATCCGTTGCGTCAGCAGTCCCGAGGGCAATCGCAACGCGGTGGGCGAGCACGTCCTGGGGATGCTGCTCGGGCTGATGAATAAGATCGTTACCAGCAGCCAGGAAGTGAAAATGGGCAAGTGGATCAGGGACGCCAACAGGGGTACCGAGCTAACGGGCAAGACGGTAGGGATTGTCGGATTTGGTAATGCAGGGGGGGCTTTTGCCAGGCTGCTGGCGGCGTTTGACGTCACTGTCCTGGCGTATGACAAATATGAGTTCGGCTTTGCCAAGGGGTATGTCCGGGAAGCTTCGCTCGAGCAGCTGGCGCGCTATGCGGACGTGATCAGCTTTCACGTTCCGCTGACCGACGAGACCTTTCATATGGCCGGGGACCAATTCTTTAATTCTTTAGAGCGTAAACCATGGTTTATCAATGCTTCCAGGGGGAAGGTCCATGATACGGCGGCGCTCGTCCGGGCCCTGGAGACCGGGAAGATCTCGGGGGCAGCGCTGGACGTGCTGGAAAATGAGAAGCTCGAAACTTATACCGAGGAGCAGCGGCAGCAGCTGGACTGGCTCCTGGCCCGTCCGGACGTACTTATTACCCCCCATATCGCGGGCTACACCCACGAGGCCTTTTTGAAAATGGCCCGGGTAACACTGGAAAAACTGGGTATTTAGGTATTGGCCCCGTTGGGTATTTTAAACCATTTTCAGTACCTTTACAGCAATAGTGCAATGCCTTGGATATATTCCGGGGCGTTGTATTTTTTTTCTGTTGTGGACAAGGAATGCTGCGTATCGGACGGAGTCCGGTTTGCATTGCCCCATATTTAAAAATTTAAGGAGGTAATTATGAGTGGGTTCACTTATTTTACGAAAGATGCGCTGGATCAGCTGCGGGCTGAATTACAAAGGATGAAGACAGTGGACAGGCAGGCAGCCTCGAAGGCGATTGCCGAGGCCCGTGAGAAAGGCGATCTCAGGGAGAATGCGGAATACGATGCGGCCAAGGAAGCCCAGGGATTGCTGGAGGCAAAGATACAAAAGCTGGAAAGCGATCTGGTGAATGCGCGTATCATCGATGAAGGAACTATCGACACCAGCAAGGTATCCATTCTGACCAAGGTTACCGTGACCAACCTGACCAATAAAAAACAGATGACCTATCACCTGGTCTCTGAGAAGGAGGCCGACCTGAAGGTGGGCAAGATATCTGTCACTTCTCCTATCGGCAAGGGCCTGCTGGGCAAGCAGGTAGGCGAGACCGCAGAGGTCCAGGTGCCTGCCGGCAAGCTGCAATTCAAAATCGAAAACATTACGGTGTGACCATTTTTTCCAGGATAATATCGGGGGAGATACCATCTTATAAGATAGCGGAGAACGACAGGTTCTTCGCTTTTCTTGATATCTTTCCTCTCCGTGAAGGACATACGCTTGTCATCCCTAAATTGGAGGTGGACAAGTTCTTCGACGTACCCGATGACTATCTGGCGGAGATGCTGCTGTTCGCCAAACCGATCGCACACGCGATCGAGAAGGCGTTCGACTGTAACCGCTGTGGCCTCGCTGTCGTTGGCCTGGAGGTTCCCCATGCTCACCTTCATCTGGTGCCGATCGACAGCTCGGATGACCTCAATTTTACGCGGCATAAACTCAAGCTCTCGCCCGAGCAGCTGAAAGCCGCCCAGGGAAAAATACTTGATCTACTTTAGGACCGGTGTGGTAAGCCGGGGACCGTTGCGGTGACCGGTGACCGTTGTCGTGCCGGTGCGCATCGCGATGCTCATGGCTTCAGCAGCGACGGTCTTTCGGTGATCTCGTGGTATTTGATCACATCTTTGGCGAAGTAGTGGATGACCATGCTTTTTCGCGTGAGGTCGGGATTGCGGACCGGAAGACCTCCGTGTATAAGGTTGGCATGCCAGACAAGGATGTCTCCTTTTTTAGCCAGAAATATCTCTTTTTTCAGCTGCTTTTCCTCTATCACCGAGGCTATCCTGTCTTCATAGTCGACATAGTCTTTACGTCCCAGGTGAAGGCTCGTGGATCCTTCGTTGAAATCTTCGTTCAGGAGATAGGGCAGCCGGTGGCTGCCGGGATAATAGAACAGCGGGCCGTTGTCCATAGTTGTGTCTTCCAGTGCGATCCACACGGCGACGAGATACCCCAACGGGTAGGTAGTCATATGGATGCTGTCCGAATGGGCGCGCTGGTTGCTTCCTTGGGTGAAGTTGATGGTCTGAAACGGGACCACCTCCTTGTCAAGGATAAATGACAGAAGGCGGATCAGCCGGTCGTCGAGGGTGACTCTGCGTATATCCCGGGACAGATGGTTGGCGAACAGCAGCTTGTTATCCGGGGTGAGGCGGAGCTTGCCGGTCTTCAGCAGCCTGTCGGCTTCCTGCTGTATCCTGTCGGCCGTTGCCGCGTCAAAGAACCCGTCTGCGATCAGATAGCCTTTTTCCGACCAGTCCAGCAGGGATTGCTGCCAGCTTTCCGGGAAGTCCTTGAATCCGGGTTTGGTGGGCGCCAGGTCCCGGGAGTTTCCCGTATCGAGCCATGCCCGTGACTGTTTGTCCGGAAAGTCTTTGCTGGACAGGGAGGCGATCACCGGCCGGTGGAAGTCATATTTCCGGTAGGCCGCTTTGTTGTGGGAGAGGCTCCGGTAGTGGAGCAGGTTGTATCCCCAGTGGAACAGCTTATATCGTTTGAGTTGACTGCCCAGGCTCATGGCGGTTGTTTAGCGCAGCTTTTCGGGATTTTTTTTGATAAAGTCCTCCCAGCTGCCGGCTTTTTTCCTGCTGACCTTCTTTTTGGTTTCCAGGCCGCCGCCGTTGGCCAGCTTCCTGTCCGCCTGGTCCTGGAAATGATGACAGATAGCCACTGCGAGGGCGTCGCTGGCGTCATAGGCGGGGATATCGTCCTCCAGTTGAAGGATGCGCTGCAGCATCTTCCAGACCTGCTCTTTTTCCGAGTTGCCGTTGCCGGTGATCGACTGTTTGACCTTTTTAGGGGAGTATTCCGTGACCGTAAGTCCGGCGTGCATGGCCGTCGCGATGGCTACGCCCTGGGCCCGTCCGAGCTTGAGCATGCTCTGGACATTCTTCCCGAAGAAGGGAGCTTCGATGGCAAATTCGTGGGGACCGAACTGAACAATAAGTGACTGGACCTTCTGCTGGATCAACTGCAGCCGGAGGTAGTTGTCTTCCCGGACAGGCAGCCGCAGCACGCCCATCTCCAGCAGCTGCAGCTGGTTGCCAGTGCACCGGACGAGTCCATACCCCATTACCACCATTCCCGGGTCGATGCCCAGAATTATTTTGGATTGCTTTTGCAACGGGAAGATTTATTTTTACTGCTGATCGAGCGGCTTTGAATAAAGTTATTAAATCGGCGTTGAAAAAAAGTAATATCAACCAGCTTTGAGCGAAGGTATTAAAATAATGGCCAACCCCAAAGGGCGTCGTCGTCTGCAGTATCTTCTCGGGCCGGCGGTATTCCTGTTGCTCTGCTATTTTATCGCCCGGCAGATCACCCACCAGATCAATTGGAGGGCCTCGCTGAGCGAGGTTGGGCGCGCGATAACCGGCCCCTTGCAGTGGCGGCTGTGGCTGGTTGTGGCTCTGATGCCACTCAACTGGGGAATAGAGGCCCGCAAGTGGCAGCTCGCCCTTCGGCCTGTTGAGCGGGTGTCGTTCAAAAACGCGTTTCGCGCGATATTCACCGGGGTCACGCTGGCCTCATTTACCCCGAACCGGATGGGGGAATACCTGGGCCGTATACTGTATATTAAAGAGGGACATCGCATCTCTGCGATCTCTCTTACCATCACGTGCAGCATTACCCAGCTGCTCATAACGCTGGCTGTGGGTCTTGCGGGCGTGCTCTATCTGTGGCCCATCGCTCAGCTGCGGTTTGGGCAGCAGGTGGGGCTGAACCTTGGTTTCAAGGCGCTGCTGCTGATAGTCCTTGCTCTGCTGATATGTTTAACATTTATTTATTTCAGGATATCCTGGATCGCAGACCTGGTGGCGAAGATCCCTTTTGCCCGGAAATATGGGCCTTATATAAAAGTTTTACAAAATTTTGAGGCAACGATCTTATTGAAAATATTGTTCTTATCTTTTGGCAGATATATTGTATTTATTATCCAATATAGCCTGATTTTTCCCGTTTTTGGAGTCTATATGGGGTTTGGGGAGGTTTGCGGGGGGATGAGCGTTGTTTTCCTGGCAATGGCCATCGTTCCTACCTTTACCTTCCTGACCGAGCTGGGGTTGAGGTGGGGAGCCAGCATAAAGGTGCTGGAGCTGTTCAGCGGCAATCTGGTAGGGATCTTTGCCGCCTCCTTTGCGATCTGGCTAATAAATTTGATTATACCGGCTTTAATCGGAAGTCTGTTAATTCTAAGCATTAAATTATTCAAAAGTCGATGAGAGTTATTATTACGGTTAGTATCATTTTATTGACGGCTGTATCGTTTCCTTTGCTGGCTGTTCGACAGACCCCTCCTTTATCTCCCGTTGCCGGCGATCCTCCCTCTTTTTGCGGCGGTATACGCAACAGGGCTTTTCTTCCCGGTGAGAATCTGACCTATAAAGTTTCCTATTCGGTGGCCGGCGTAAAATTTGCGACCGCCGGTGAGGCTTCCTTCAATACTACTTTCGAGCGCTTCAATGGCAAGGACGTATATCATATCGTCGGCGAAGGGCATACCTATCCTTTTTATGACAAATTCTTCCGGGTACGGGACAAATATGAGTCCTATATCGATACTGCCACTCTTCAGCCTTATAAGTTCATCCGCGACGTCGACGAGGGAGGTTATAAGACCTACGAGAACGTCAGCTTTATCAAGAGCACCAATACGGCGATCATGAAGGCCGGCGTTTTCAAAGTTCCCGAATGTGTCCAGGACGTGCTCAGCGCCATTTTTTATGCACGAAACATCGACTTCGGCCATCTGAAGACCAACGATACTGTCCCGTTCGATATGTTCCTCGACCGCCAGGTCCACCATCTTTATGTACGGTATCTCGGCAAGGAGACCATCCGCACTTCCTATGCGAAGTTCCGCACCATCAAGTTCAGGCCGCTGCTGGTAAAGGGGACGATGTTCGAAGGCGGAGAAAAAATGACGGTGTGGGTCACCGATGATCCCAATCATATTGCGGTGCGTATCGAGAGCCCGATCACGGTAGGGAAGGTGTCGGTAGATATGTCGATGTACAGGAATCTGCGCTATCCGCTGAGCTCGCTGGTGGATCTGTAAGTGTTTCGCTAACGAATAAGCGAAAATTTAAATATTTATACGGTAGAAGATGGAATCTTGACCCCAGGCCTGCAATGGGTGTAAGTGACTATAGCGCCTTTGCAAACTGCCCCATACTTTTTGCTGATCCCTTGGGTGATACAACCTAATTGGATCCCAAAACACATACTGCCGATGACAAAGCGGGCCTGGCAAGAACAAATGCATTAACAAGAATTACTGAAGAAGTTCAAAAACAACTGACGAGCAAATATACTCCTCTCAGAAAAGAGAGCGTTGGATATCTTTACGTGACGCCTAAATCAAATATAGTACAGCTATGGACATGTTCGAATTGCGAAGCACAACCAGATCCTTCAGGGCCGACCGAGAAAGGCGAAGCAAGTTTGGATAAGTTAGAATCCCATGAGTCGGAAGTTGAAAGTTTGGGAACGATTGTCGGCGTATGGCACAGCCATCCTAGTGATGGTTATAGTGCCAGTCAACCGAGCCAACCAGATGATATTGTTTTGCCAACCACCGTTATTAAAGCAGTCAATACCGAAGGAGTCGGTGTAATAGTTCAAAAAAATACAATTACAATTTATCCTATAGCGCCGCAAGTGCCAAAATTTAAAGACGAAGAGACAAATGTACCATCAGTAAACACGCCAACATATTCAAAAAAATATATTCAATCTGGCGCAGAGAGAGCTACGCATCAATATGGAGTTTTTGATTCAAACATTCACCCATTTGTGCTATGGAAAAGATAAAGAAAATTAGTTATTTATACCTTCTAATCGTTTTTGCTTCTATCGGATGTGTTAGACATAAGGAAAATTTTCACACGAATTTTACCAGCTCCAGCATAAATAGTTCTCTCGATCTAAAGGTTGATACGGTTTCGGGTGACACTTCGTCAGTTAAATTTGCTCTATCAGGCCTGGAATTCTATGTGCACTATTACAACAAAAAGCCTCAATACATCAGAGTCAAAAAGACAGAAAATAAGACGTTTAGCACTTTAAGTTATAGAAGGGATAATAGCGGTGTTTTTATTGGTTTGAGCGATAGTGGGGATATCTTATCTTTTGGTAGCAAATATTTAAATGGAAATGAGATCGCTAACTTCCATTTAGATTCGTCTGGAAAAATGGTAAACATTGAAATAAACAATAATTACTATGTTGATACCCCTTATGTTATTGACTTAAGAAGAATCCGGAACTAAATTGAAAAGTACAATGCATTCAATTGTCTGGTCTTAATCACTCAAATTGATTGGGTAACAATCGGGGTGGTATCATATATGTTCTAAGCGGGAGACTAGCTGCAAAAGATGATGGCACATTGGTGGACCTACAAAGGTGTTCCCACCGGCTGGTACGTGATATACACAAAAAAAGGACCGTTAAGTATCCATCGCTGGAGAAAAGTTTTGCCAGGGTGGGGATTTCAGGAGTTATCTAGAGACCAACAATTGCCCAAGCTATAGTGGCTGGACATAGACAGTTTATTAGTGGCATTGGGTGAGAAAGAGAAGTCGCCTTGGATTCAGAAATGGAGGTTCGGGGTGTGAAATTATGGGGAAGGACCAAGGGCCGCATATTTGCCTATAAACCTTATCTTGCGGCATGGATATATCGGATTATTCCTACGTAGTGGTTGGCAGCGGGTTGGCCGGGGCCGTCATTGCGGAGCGGATCGCCGCGAAGGTGGGGCAGCCGGTTCTGGTGTTGGAGAAGAGGGGGCATATTGGGGGAAACTGCTATTCGACCAATGACCGGGAGACGGGCATCGAATACCATGCTTATGGGACGCATATCTTTCACACATCGGATGAGAAGGTATGGAACTATATCCGACAGTTCACGACTTTCAACAACTACCAGCATCGGGTGCTGAGCTCGCACCAGGGGAAGATCTACCAGTTCCCGATAAATCTCGAGACGATCAACCATTTTTACGGGGTCAACCTTAAACCATTTGAGGTTGAGGGGTTTATGGCGGGAGTGAGGAACGAGTCGATCACCGAGCCGGCCAATTTTGAGGAGAAGGCGCTGTCGCTGATCGGGCGGGAGCTTTACGAGGCCTTTTTCAAGCACTATACTATCAAACAGTGGCAGGTCGACCCGAGGACGCTGCCCGCCTCTATTTTTAACCGGCTGCCGTTCCGGAAGAATTACGTCGACAATTATTTCTTCGACAAATGGCAGGGGATACCCGAAAACGGATATACGCGGGTGTTTGAGAACCTGCTGGCCGACAAAAAGATCAAAGTCCTGCTGAATACCGACTTTTTTACCCTCAGGGACCGGATCAGGAAGGACGCCTGTCTGATCTACAGCGGGCCGATAGACCGGTTCTTCGACTTTAAATACGGCAAGCTGAGCTGGCGTACCTTGCGGTTCGAGCAGGAGACCCTCCCCATGGAGGACTACCAGGGGAACTCCGTCGTCAACTATCCCGGCGCCGATGTACCGTATACGCGTATCCATGAGCCCCGGCATCTGCATCCCGAACGGGAGTTCACCAGAGACAAGACCATTATCTTCCGGGAATATTCGCTATACGACCAGGGGGACAATCCCTATTATCCCATCGCCTCTGCGGAGAATCAGCGGCTGCTGTCCCTCTACCAGCACGAGGCCATCCGGCTACCCAACGTGTTCATTACCGGCCGCCTTGGGGACTATAAGTATTACGATATGCACCATACCATCGCGCGGTCGCTCGAAATTTTTGAAAACGGGGTCTTGCCCTTAATTACGACTAATCATGCAGTATAGGTCCGCGGGTCCGGGTGGACATGGGGCAGGAATCCCGGAAGGAGATTCGGGTCCGGGTGGACAAGGTGGAGAAAATATGGGAGGGGGCGCGGATCCTTCTAACGGAGGAGTGCCATCTGCGGGAGGACAGGGGACGCTGGCGGGCGCAGAAACCCGCATGGCCGGCGGCGCTGCGGGTCCGGCGATACCGACACTCGCGGTCGTCATACCCGTATACAACGAGGAGAAGGATCTTGGGGCGCTGCTAAGGGACTGGCAGGCCGTTTTAGGGGGGATCGGGACCGATTATACGATCATTCTCATCGATGACGGCTCGAAGGACGGCAGCCTGCGATTATTGAAGGAGATGCAGCAGGAGAACGCCCGGCTGGACGTTCACACGCAGGCGAATGCAGGTCATGGCCCGGCGATCCTGCGTGGATACCGGCTGGCGGCAGCCGCAGAGTGGGTTTTCCAGATCGATTCTGACCATCAGCTGGATACCTCGGCTTTTGCGGACCTGTGGACCAACAGGGAGAATTATGATCTTCTCATCGCAGAACGGACGGACAAGAATGCCACAGCTGGACGGCGGCGTATCAGTGCTGTTTCGCAGCTGATCGTGCGGATGCTGTTCGGAAGTGCGATCCGGGACGTCAACTGTCCGTACAGGTTGATGCGGGGATCTGAGCTCAGGGTGGCGCTGGAGAAAGTCCCGCCGGATTCTTTTGCGCCTAATGTGCTGCTTAGCTCCTGGTTTGTGCTGAAAAAAAGGCGGATATTTACCGGCGCAGTCGACATCCGGAAGGGCGTCGCCCTGCGCCAGAGCAGGGTGAGCCGTCATATCTTCCGCGGGGCCCTGAAGTCGGCCGTTCAGACCATATTATTCCGGATTCGACTATGAACAAGAACCAGCAAAGCCTGCTATTTGTTATCATAACCTGCATCCTGCTTAGCCTGCAGTTTTGCCCGCCATATGACTTACAGCTCGACGACAAGGACGTGTTCCGATATGGAGGTATGGTGATACTGAAGGGCCTGGTCCCCTACCGTGACCTCTTCGATCACAAGCCCCCGCTGATCTTTTTTCTGAATTTTGCCGGTCTTGCCATGGGCTCGTGGGGACTTTGGTTCCTGGACCTGGGGCTTGCCCTGTTGACCTCGATAGTTCTCTTCAACCTCTGCCGAAAACATCGCCTGCCATTTCCCTGGCTGTTGCCGTTGCTGTTCAACCTGATGATACGCGATTTTCTCGTTACACAGGGTATCGGTCTGACCAGGGAATATACGTGCTTTTTTCAGGTGCTATTCTTTTGCGTAATGCTGGGTAGCCATCGATACAGGTATATTCTGATGGGAGGATTGGCCGCTCTGACATTTTTTATGCAACAGGACCAGGTGCTGTTCATGGCGCCGTTGTTTGTATATGTTGTTGCGCGGGCGGGACGGGCCTCAGCGAGGGGAAGAGCGGTAGCTCAAATGGCGGCGGGTTTTGGGATGGTCATGTTGCCGATAGTCGTCTATTTTACAGTACATCATAGTCTGGCGGAATTCTGGAAGGACGCCTTTGCCTTCAATTTTTCGGTATACACGGCAAAAAAACAGTCGCCAGGCTCCCTTTTCAGAGGGCTGAAATACCAAATGGACGCGGGTAATTTTGAGCTGCCGTTCATGGTAGCTACTGTACTGGGCGTCTTTTCGCTGGTGCTGCGACACAGGAATAAGCAGCTGGTCATAGCAGCAATGGCCGCACTGGCGCTGTCGCTGGTCCAGGAATACATGAATCCGCAGTCGGGCCAGACCTGGTTCATGTATTATATGACCTCCCTGTCGGCAGGAGTATGCTGTCTGCTCTGGGCTGTTGCGGCGTTTGCGGACGACCCGGTGCTGGCACACCCAAAGGCACAGCTAGCCTATGGCATCCTGCTCTGCGCCAGTCTTCTTTATACCTCCCTACAGCACATGACCCATCTGCACCGTGCAGAGCAGGATACTACTCCTGCGTATATCTATCTCCGACGGCATCCACCGGGTGATTACCAGCTGTATGTTTTTGGCAGCAACGACGATATTCATGCTTATACCGATCTCGGGGTGCTGGCCCCCTCAAAATGGATATATCAGCAATTCTGGAGATGGTATCCCCAGTGGGACACGGACAACGCGATACTCGGATCTATCGGCCAGGACCTCCTGCGTCACCGTACGACCTATCTGCTGACGGACAGCGCCGGGATATCAAAGATCCTCCGTCCGTCGAGCCGGGACTGGTGGATGAACTTTACGAGAACGTGGTATGAGCCCGTTCTCACACCCGATAGCACGGGACGTATGTTATGGCGGCTTAAAAATTTGTCACGATGAATCTGAGTAAAACAAATTATGGTTTCCTGCTTGTCGTACTGGTCTCTCTGGTGTTGAGCCTGTTCTATATTCCTCCTCATAATATTCTTTGCGGGGATAAAGAGGTATACCGGTACGTAGGGCGGGTGATGCTGGAAGGAGGTGTACCCTATCGGGACGTGTTCGATCACAAGCCTCCGCTGATCTTCTTTCTGAACTATGCTGCGCTTGCGCTGGGTGGCGACTGGGCGCAGTGGACGATGGATACCTTGCTGGTTCTGGCGGCCAGCGGGTTATTCTTTCAGCTGGGAAGGAAGTACAACCTTGCCTGTCCCTGGCTCCTGCCGGTGCTGTTCAATCTGATGGTGAGGGACTATGCCATCAGTCTGGGAATGGGGATGACGAGGGAATACACCACCGTCCTCTTTCTTGTCTTTTTTTGTGTTCTGATGGGGAAACACCGCTACCGGTATTATTTTTTGGGATCTTTGAGCGGTCTGATCTTCTTTATGCAACAGGACCAGGTATTGGCGCTGGCGCCGTTGTTGATCTATTCCCTTTTACCAAAGGAGGATGCGGCGCCGGTCGTCAGGCGTATCCTCATGACAGCGGCGGGTTTCTTGTCGGTCGCGCTGCCGGTGGTTCTTTATTTCGCCTGGCATGGGGCGCTAAAAGACTTCTTTGAGGATGCTTTTCTTTTCAATCTCGGCTGGTATACTACAACATTGAAAGAATCCTTCGGCGATCACCTGAGAAAGATGAAGCTGGTCCTGGACGAGGGGTGGTACGAAGTAACGTTCATGGTAGCCGCTACGCTTGGCGTCTGCTCGTTGTTCTTCCGCAACCGGAATAAGCGGCTGGTCCTTGCCTGTCTGGGAGCGGTGGTGTTATCGGTCATTCCCGAATTCCTGGGCGGGCGTGAGGTACTCAGCAATGCGAACATGATGACCTTCACGCACTACTATTTATCGTTGTCCGCCAGTCTCTGCATCCTGCTGTTCGTTGTGTTTGCTTTTACGGAAGAGCCGGCGCTGCAGGGCTGGAAGGCGCAGGCGATCTATGGAGCCCTTGTTCTTACCAGTCTGTCCTATACGGCGCTCCGGTATGGGACGCATCTCCCCCTTCTTAAGGAGGACGCCGATGCGAGCATGCCTGGGCTGAACTACCTCCGGGAATATAAGCCAAAGGACCGGCAGCTGTTCGTCTTTGGGAATACCAATCTGGTCTATGCCTACAACACGCTGGGTATTATCGGACCGTCAAAATGGGTCTATCAGCATTTCTATTTCCTCTATGACAACTGGGACAGGGATCACGGTATTCTTCGATCCATCATGGGGGACCTGTTGCGGTACCGGACCACCTATATACTCGATTACAGCACGTCACCCAATAACCGCTTCCGCGACCCGGAGGTCCTGGCGCTCTGGCAGGCCTTTCTTGCGGAACATTACCAGCCTCTATGCGGAGGAGACGAGGGCTGGCTGTGGAAGTTCAAAAACTAGAGCTCGTCCAGCCTGAACGCCCTTCCGGCGCGAACGCCTTTTTCGGTTCTCTCCAGCGTGCAGCATTCGGCAACGGGATCGTGCTCGAAGAATAGCACATAGTCGCCGGCGATGGCCTCTTCGAAGAAACTCTTTTTTTCCTGTAGGGTTGTGAGGGGGAACATATCGTATGCCATGACGTAGGGTAGGGGGATATGGCCTATCGAGGGCAGGAGGTCGGCCATGAAGACGAGGGTCTTTCCCTTGTAGCTCAGCTGCGGCAGCATCATTGCGTCTGTATGGCCGTTGACAAATCTAACCGAAAGGCCGGGAATGATGACGCTGGGATCGGCGGATTCGATGAACCTCAGCTGTCCGCTTTCCTGTATAGGTAAAATATTCTCTTTTAAAAAAGATGCTTTCTCCCGGTCATTGGGTTCGGTCGCCCATTTCCAGTGTCTTTTATTGCTCCAGTAGGTGGCGTTCCTGAATGCAGGCACGAGCCGGTCGCCTTCGCGGACAATGCTTCCGCCGCAGTGGTCGAAATGGAGGTGTGTCAGGAAAACGTCTGTAATGTCGTCCCGGTGAAAGCCGAGGGCTGCCAGCGAGCCGTCCAGCGTGTCGGGGCCGTGCAGGTGGTAGTGACCAAAGAATTTTGCGTCCTGTTTGCTGCCGATGCCGTTGTCGACGAGTATCAGCTTGTTGCCTTCCTCGATCAGCAGGCAGCGCATGGCCCAGGTGCAGAGATTGTTGTCGTCTGCAGGATTGGCCTTATTCCAGATGGACTTGGGCACGACGCCAAACATCGCGCCTCCGTCTAATTTGAACAGGCCTGTATTGACAGTATGTAGGTTCATATGGCGAGTTTCTTTTGTCGAACCAGCGCAGAATACAGCCAGACCAAGCCAATGACGAAGAAGAAAATAAGGAACAGCACGGCGTTCTTCATGCTGCCCGTCATGTCGTCGATAAGCCCAAAACTGAACATGCCGACGACGATCGCAAATTTCTCCGTCAGGTCATAATAGCTGAAATAGGAAGCCGTATCCTTTGTCGCGGGCATCAGCTTGGAATAGGTCGACCGGCTCAGAGACTGAATGCCGCCCATTACCAGACCTACGCCAAGCGCGAGCGCGTAGAAGGAATATTCGATGGGCTCCTGGTGCGGAGCAAGGTCGTGTTCCCAGCGGGACAGATCGCCTTCGATGCGGGCGTCTTCCAGGTCGAATGCCGCGGCGTCCATCGTCGATCTTTTGGCGAGCAGGTCTTCCCGTTGCTGTTTTATTTCGGTGATCTTATCGTGGAAGAATTTCAGGTGTTCGGCCTGTCCTGCGGTAAACCAGGCGGACACGCAGATAAAGATCCAGATGACGACGACGCCCATCAGGACGCGGATATTGCCAAACCGGGCCGAGAGCCTGCTCATCCATATGGCGCCTGCGATGGCGACCAGCTGGATCAGGACGACGGTGACGATGAGCTTGGTGTCGTCGAGACCCAGGAGCTTGCTGCCGAAGAGGGTAGCCGCCATCATTACGGTCTGCACGCCCATGCTGTAAAAGAAAAAGCCGCGCAGATAGCGCTTGAGCACGGCTAATTTTCTTACCTCCCTGAATACTTTCCTCACCTCGGAGAAGCCGGCGATGAAGACATTGGTCCTTTTGGCGACCAGCTGGCTGGGCTTTGGCAGGACGGCGAAGGTCAGCTGGGCAAAGCCTGCCCACCAGATGCCGACCAGCAGAAAGGTGATGCGCGGGCCGAGGAAGGGGTCTTTTATCATCAATACGAGGACGAATCCGATGATCTGGAGGATCACGCTGCCGATATAGCCGTAGGTAAAACCTTTTGCGCTGACCCTGTCCTGGTCTTCGGGCGCTGCAATTTCCGGCAGATAGGCGTTGTAGAAGACGAGGCTTCCGGCCCAGCCCATGGAGGCGAGGATGCAGCCGCCGACCCCCAGCCAGAGGTTAGAGCCGTCGAAGAAGTAGAGAGAACTACAGCCCACAGCGCCCATATAACAGAAGAAGCGCATGAAGCTCTTCTTGTTCCCTCTCGTGTCGGCTATCGACGTGAGGACGGGATAACAAAGGGCGATGATCAGGTAGGCCGCTGCCAGCGAATAGCTGTACAGGGAAGAATTGACGAAGCGATGTCCCAAAAAGGGGATCGTCTCGCTTTTGAAGAAATGTTTGGTGGCTGCTGTGAAATAGATCGGGAAGAACGTGGTGGTAATCACCAGATTATAAACTGAGTTCGCCCAGTCATAAAAGGCCCAGCCTGTGATGACGTTCTCGGGCGCAGTCCGCCGGATCATACAATATGCCTCCAGATCAGGAATAACATAACCGTGCCGACGACGATCCGGTACACACCCCAGACCTTAAAGCCGTGCTTCTGGAGGAAGCCGATGAAGAAGCGTATGACGATGATGGCAACGAAGAACGTGACGATGCTGCTGATGCCCAGCATCGAGAAATTGTTGCTCGTCAGTACGTCGGGGTGTTCTTTATGTACGTCCCAGAAGCTCTTGACCGATGCTGCCAGCATGGTGGGGACGGCGAGGAAGAAGGAGAACTCAGCAGCTGCCTTGCGGGTTAGCTTTTGTGTCATCCCGCCGATGATCGTAGCGGCGCTGCGGCTAAAGCCGGGAAGAAGGATCGACAACACCTGGAAGCAGCCGATGCGGAAGGCGGCCGTGTTGGAAACCTGTTTTTCGTCGTCGATCGTCTGGTTCCTGAAGGCCTTGTCGACGAAGAGGAAGAGGACCCCGCCGGCGATCATCACGACGGCGATGATATAAATGTTGCTGAGGGCAGCGTCGATGTATTTCTTTAACAGGGCGCCGAATATGAGAGCGGGTATAACGGCGATGACCAGCTTGACGTAGAAGCCGATCCGGGAAAAATCAAAGAACTTTTTCCAGTACACCACGACAACTGCGAGGATCGCCGCCAGCTGGATCACGATCTCGAACATATCCGAGAAGGGGGTGGAGGCGACGCCGATGATCGGATTGGTAAATTTCATGTGCGCCGTCGACGAAATAGGAAGAAACTCCGTCAGTCCTTCGACGATCGAGAGGATAATAGCCTGAATAATATTCATGGATAGAAATTATTGACTGCTCTTGTCTTTACGGAAAATGGCAAATATCTCTATCACAAACCCGCCCAGGATGAGGATGGGGGCGAGCGTTATCCGGGTAAATGAGTATACTTCTTTGGGGTCAAAAACGTTGGGGTCCTTGCTTTTTCCTCCGCCCATGAGGAAGAGGCCCAGGGCGATCAGGACGATCCCTATCAGCATCCACTTGTAATTCTCTTTTCCAAACAGGGGTACGTTGGAGTGAGCGGGTGTAGCCCGGGTGGAGGTAGACGCTGCTTTTTTGGTCGTTGCCATGAATGAATAGATTAATGATTGGGCCTGCAATATAAGGAAAGTCTCAATATAAATCGTCCAGCTTCATTTTCAAGTACTTAACGACAGAACGGTGGGTACTGATAAAGGAGATGCTGATGCCCAGGAGCACGATGATGGCGAAGAGAGATGCCAGCAGCGTGTAGTCGCGGAGCGCCCTGATCTCTGGCAGCCATTTTTCGGCGCCGAAGATAAAGCCCAGGATACCAGCAATTGCGATAAAGCCGCTAAGGGCGCCATTGATCAGGGCGCGGACGTCCATGGGCTTTGCGATGAACCACCTGGTGGCGCCTACCATTTGCATGGTCTTGATGAGGAACCGGTTGCTGAACATAGCCAGGCGTATCGTATTGTCGATCAGGAATATTACAAGGACGGAAACGATAACAGCAATTACCAGCAGCCAGATGCTGATCCGGCGGATGATGGTGTCCAGGTTGGAAACGAGTTTTTGGTTATATTGAACCTCGCTGACTGCGATATTCTGGCCCAGGTCGGCCTTGATCTTATTGAGGGAGTCCGGGTTGGCATATTCGCTGCGGATCGTAAAGTTGACGCTGGCGGGGAGGGGATTTTTATCCAGCACGGCCCCCCAGTCGGAGTTGCCGTCGGACATGAACCGCTGCTTGGCGAGTTCTTTGGTCAGGTAAGTATAGGATTTGGTATAAGGTTGAGCCGCGATGTACTGTACCAGGGCCGCGCTGTCTTTTTCGGAAACGTTCTCCCGGACATATACCTGCACTTCTACGTTCTCCCGGAAGTTCTCGCCCAATTTATTGGCGTTGATCACGAACCAGCCCAGCATTCCCAGCAGGAACAACACGAGGGAGACGCCTACGATGGACATGAAATAGGAAGGGGTGCTACGCTTTGCATAGCCTTTTCCGAACTGCGCCATGATTATCTTTTAGTTTTTTGGGTTAGTGTTCTATCACAAAAATAGCGGTTCGAAGCCTTTTTAAGGGCAAATCGGGCCCAATTTTGTATTTTTGATACCTTCTAACGATTTGATTGCCTCATTATTTCGGTAGAAAAAAACCTTTTAACTTTTTCCCAACGTTTTGGCAGTTATGGAGTATAATTTCAGTGAAATAGAGAAGAAATGGCAGAAATTCTGGACAGAGAGCGGCAGCTATACGGTCAGCAATGAAAGCACGAAGCCCAAATTCTACGTCCTGGACATGTTTCCCTATCCCAGTGGCGCGGGTCTTCACGTAGGGCACCCGCTGGGTTATATAGCCACCGACATTTATTCCCGCTATAAAAGGCTAAAAGGTTTTAATGTCCTGCACCCGATGGGGTATGACGCTTTTGGCCTGCCTGCAGAGCAGTATGCCATCGACCATGGGATCCATCCCGCGGTATCGACGGGGAATAATATCGCCAATTTCCGTCGCCAGATGGACAATATCGGATTCTGTTTTGACTGGGACAGGCAGGTCCGGACCTCGGATCCCGCCTATTACAAGTGGACGCAGTGGATATTCCTGCAGCTGTACGGCTGCTGGTACGATAAGAAGAATAACAAGGCGATGCCGGTCGACGACCTGGTCGCCATTTTTGAAAAAGAGGGGAATGCGGGACATCTCTGCCCGGGGGACGCGAGTATCCGTTTTAACGCGGCTGAATGGAAGGGCTTTGACCAGCGGCGCCGGGAAGAGGTCCTGATGAACTATCGCCTGGCGTATTGCGGCTATGGCGAGGTCAACTGGTGCGAGGCGCTGGGCACCGTGCTGGCCAATGACGAAGTGATCAACGGCGTCAGTGAGCGGGGCGGGCATCCTGTCGTAAAGAAAAAGCTGCGGCAGTGGTATCTGCGTATCACCGATTATGCCGACCGTCTCCTCGAGGGGCTGGAAAGAGTGGAGTTTAGCGACGCAATGAAGGAGATGCAGACGAACTGGATCGGGAAGAGCTTTGGTGCGGAAGTCGATTTTGGGATACTGGGTTCTCCGGAGAAGCTTAGGGTATATACTACCCGGCCAGATACGATATTTGGCGTTGACTTCCTGGTCATCGCGCCCGAACATGCGCTTCTCGAGTCGATCGTCACGGCGGAGCAGCACGCCGCTGTGGAAGAATATACCACCTATGTAAAGAGCCGCAGCGAGCGCGAACGGATGGCGGAAAAAAAGATCACGGGCTGTTTTACCGGCGCCTATGCGATACATCCCTTCAGCGGCTTAAGGATACCTATATGGACCTCGGAATATGTGCTGGCGGGCTATGGCACAGGCGCCATCATGGCCGTGCCTTGCGGGGACGAGCGGGACTTTAAGTTTGCCCGGTATTTCGGGCTGCCGATCACCAATATTATCGGCGACGCCTACAATGGCGAAGAGGCCAATCCTACCAAGGATGCCGTTCTGGAGAACAGCGATTTTCTCGACGGCCTGGTCATGAGGGACGCCATTGTCATTGCCATTCGTCATCTGGAGGAAAAAGGACTTGGCATCCGCAAGGTCAATTTCAGGATGAGGGATGCGGCATTCAGCCGTCAGCGGTATTGGGGTGAACCCTTCCCTATCGAGTGGGAGAATGGCATCGCCACGCCCCTGCCGGAGAGTTCGCTGCCGCTGGAGCTGCCGCATATTGAGAAATACGGACCCGGGCCGGAGGGCGAAGGACCGCTGGCCAATGTGCCCGAGTGGACCAGCCGGCACCTGGAGACCAACACCATGCCCGGGTATGCGGGTAGCAGCTGGTATTTTCTCCGCTATATGGACCCGCACAACAACGACGAGTTCTGCAGCCGGAAGGCTTCGGACTATTGGGGGCAGGTCGATCTCTATGTCGGCGGTTCCGAACACGCCGTGGGGCATTTGCTGTACAGCCGCATGTGGACCAAATTCCTTTTTGACCGCGGGCTTGTTGGTCATGACGAGCCATATAAGCGGCTGATCAACCAGGGTATGATCCAGGGCAGCAGCCGTTTCGTGTACCGGGCCGAGCTCAGGGGTTCGCACAATATCGAAGATCTGTCGAAAGAAAGACCGGTATTTGTGTCATTTGGTCTGCGGGCTATCGAGGGCACGCCGGAGCTGCACGAGCTGGTGACGCTGGCCGTGCGGGATATTTTTGGGAACAATGACATCGAGCTGAGTTCTATCGCGCTTTCGGCGCTGCACGTGGACGTCAATATCGTAGAAGGCGTTGAGCTGGATCTCGAAGCCTTTAAGAAATGGCGCGCCGAGTATGCCAATGCAGCGTTCGTTCTTGAGGAAGGCAAATATCTCTGTGGTACAGAGGTAGAGAAGATGAGCAAGCGCCTTTACAATACGGTCAATCCGAATGACCTGGTGGCCAGATATGGGGCAGATGCTTTCCGGATGTATGAAATGTTTCTGGGTCCTGTCGAGCAGAGCAAGCCCTGGGATACGAAGGGCATCGAGGGCGTTCATAGATTCCTGCGTAAGCTGTGGCGGCTTTTCTTCGATGAGACGAAGGGCAAGGTCTGGAATACCCAGGCGGCAACGGAGGCAGAATGGAAATGCATTTATCGTACTATTAAGAAGACCGAGGAGGCTACGGACCGGTTTTCCTTCAATACCGGGGTCAGCTCGCTGATGATCGGGGTCAACGAGCTCACCGACCTGAAGTGTCATAAGAAAGAGGTGCTGGAACTCCTGGTCGTAATCCTGACCCCTTATGCGCCGCATATGGCCGAAGAGCTCTGGCATCTGCTGGGAAATGCTGGCTCGGTTCTTGACGCCTCCTATCCTAAGGTCGAGGAGAAATATCTGGTCGAATCGACCAAAAACTACCCTATTGCCATCAACGGCAAGACCCGGACCGAGCTGAATATTGCGCTCGACGCAACCCAGCAGCAGGTAGAGGAGCTGGTGCTGGCCGACGAGGTCGTTCAGAAATGGCTGGACGGTAATCCTCCAAAAAAGGTGGTCTATGTCAAGAACAGGATGATCAACGTAGTTGTTTAATTTATATGACAGCAGTGGTACTATCTACCGTACTAAAAAGGCATCAGCCTGAATTTCACCCGGTGGTCCCCTTCGACCCGACCGGGGAAAAGCTGTATGCCCTTGATTTTACGGAGAGCAATACCGAGTTGTCCCAAGAAGATATCGCTGATACTGAGGCATTTGCGGAGTATATTAATAGGGTCCTGTACCGGCATGGCGCCCGGTATGGCATTGGCGGGTATGGGGAACATCGTACATTATATGCGCGCAGCAAGCATTTTGACCAGGAAATGATGCCCTCGGTGAGCGGGGCTTCCGCTGCAGTTCGTCCAGCGGCTGTCGTAGCGGGAACCCGTCCCGCGTCAGGCGGAGAGCTTGCGGCCGAGGTCGACGGAGAGTCCGAGCCGCGCCGTCTGCACCTGGGGGTCGATATCTGGGGTCCTGCGGGTACCAAGGTGATGGCGCCACTGGACAGCATCGTCCATAGCTTTGCCTTCAACAACAACGACAGCGACTACGGCGCTACGCTTATCCTTTCCCATAATCTGGAGGGAGTAAGCTTTCACACGCTATACGGGCATCTCAGCCTCAACTCCATCAAGAATCTTTATGAAGGGCAGCGCATCCAGAAAGGCGAGGTGGTGGCTGAGTTCGGAATGCGTTTCGAGAACGGCAACTGGCCTCCCCATCTTCATTTTCAGGTGATAGAGGATATGGAGCACTGGAAGGGAGACTATCCGGGGGTCTGCCGCTATTCAGAGCGGGAGAGATGGCTTAATAACAGCCCCGACCCCAATCTCATCTTACAATTACAGCAGGCGCCCGATGAGGACTAGGAGCGGCGCTTTTTTTCAGACCTGCCCCAGCAGGGTTACAACAATTTCTTTCCATTCTTTTTCGAGCGGGCCGCCGGGATTCGACCGGCCGGCGCGGTTATACCAGTAGTTGGCGTTCCAGTCGTCACCTTCCTGCCGGTGCAGCCAGGCATGCACCCACGAACCCTCACGGGTAGGGATATCCTGTGCGATATTGTGGGCCTGCTCCCAGTCTCCTTTCCCTGCATACCAAAGGGCGGCGAGGCTGGAGGTTATGCCCGCGGGTGGCTGATCGTTGTTCAGGCTCGACTGGAAGTCTTCAAATTTCATATCCATACTTTAAAGTTATGGTCTTTCCCTTTTGCGTAAACGTTTTTTCCTTATTGCGGGTCTGCTTACGATCATGCGCGTGCATTTTTGCGCCACAAAATGACCTGTAATGAAAAAAATCATATCCTTTCTATTTTTATCCATTGTGCTTTTTAATACGCAGGCTTCTCCGACAGGTGAAGACCTCAACGGGGCGATCAAAGGAAGAGTTCTCACGGCGGATGGACAGCCCGCCGCGTCAGTCACCGTCGTAGTCAGGAGCAATCGCCGTACCACGATCACCGGTGAGGACGGCTGGTTTAAATTGGGTAGTCTGCCGGCCGGCGAATACGAGCTGGAGATATCCCTTTCAGGCTTTGCCCCGACGACGGAACGCGTTGCGGTCCAGTCACGGAAGACCACCCAGGTGACAATTCGGCTTCAGGTCTCCGGGAAGCAGCTGGAGGAAGTCGTGGTCACCGGGGGCGCCAATAAATTCTCCCGGGGGTCGAGCGACTATGTGGCGAAGATGCCGCTGAAGAATATGGAGAACCCGCAGGTCTATACTACGATAACGAAGGACCTGCTGGCTGATCAGCTTTTGTTCTCCGCTGATGACGGACTGCGCAACGCACCCGGTATTCAAAAGATGTGGGATGCCGTCGGCCGCAGCGGCGACGGGGGCGGATACTATGATGCGCGCGGCTTTATCCTTCAGAGCCAGCTGCGCAATGGCATTGCCGGGAATGTGACCAGCAGGATCGACGCGGTGAATCTCGAACGGATCGAGGTTCTTAAGGGGCCTTCTGCCACTCTTTTTGGCAGCACGCTTACTTCCTATGGAGGCCTCATCAACCGGGTGACAAAGAAGCCCTATGGCGGGTTTGGAGGAGAAGTGGCCTATTCCGGCGGTAATTTCGGGCTTAGCCGCGTCAGCGCCGATCTCAACACGCCCCTGGACGAGGGGAAGAACGTGCTGCTGCGCGTCAATACGGCTTATACAGACGAAGGCAGCTTTCAGGACAACGGCTTCACCAAAAGCTTTGTATTCTCTCCAAGCGTGCTCTATAAGATCAACGACAGGCTGAGTCTGCAGCTTGACGCGGAGATCTACCGGGGGCGGAATATAGTCGCTACGATTTTCTTTTTCCCGTATGGCGTGACCGTCTCTTCCCTTGGAGCATCGAGGTCCGACCAGCTGCCAATAGACTATCGCCGGTCGTTCTTCAGCGACGATCTTTCACAGCAGTCCGCGAATACCAACTATTACGGTCAGCTGACCTATGCGATCAGTGACAAGTGGAGCACGCAGACCAACGTGACGATGACTAACAGCTATTCCGACGGACCCGGCCCCTATTTCTATCTTATAAACCATGACTCTATTTCGCGCAACGATCAGTTCACGGCCAACAGCCGGGACAGGATGGTCGAGGTCCAGCAGAACCTCAACGGCGAATTTTATACCGGATCGCTGAAGAACCGGGCCGTCCTCGGGCTGGATTATTTTAACCACGTAAGCAGCCAGCTTTTCAGCGGAGGGACGCTGGATACGATCGCGTCTCATGGCGATATCCCCACCTATCGCAACTTCAACCGCACCAGCCTGCAGCATTTATATGCTACGAAAGGACCTGATTTCTACTACCCGGTGGACCTCATTTCCAACACCTATAGCGTCTATGGCTCGGACGTGCTGAACCTGACCGATAACCTGATGGCAATGGCCGCGCTGAGGGTGGACCATTTTGTCAACAAAGGGAACTATGATGCGAACACCGGTGTGTATAGCGGTGGATACAACCAGACCGCGTTCTCGCCGAAGTTCGGGATCGTCTATCAGCCGGTGGAGGATCATCTTTCGCTGTTCGTCAACTATCAGAATGGATTTACCAACAAGACCGGGGCTGACTACCAGGGCAGGGCATTCCGTCCCGAGAAAGCCTGGCAGGCCGAGACGGGGATAAAGGCCGATCTGTTCAGGAGCCGGCTCACGGGTACGATCAGCGTATACGACATCCGGGTCAGGAATATTGTCAGGGCTTATGTTCCGGCGGTGCCTGACCCCGGCCTTCCGGCCTTTCCCCAGATACAGGACGGCACCCAGCGCAGCAGGGGCATCGAAGCCGAGATCGTCGCCAGTCCTATTGCAGGGCTGAACCTGATCGCAGGCTTTGCTTACAATGATTCGAAATACGAGAGGGCGGATGCGGATGTGGAGGGCAGGCGTCCGAACACGGCGATGTCACCCTGTACCGCCAACTGGTGGGTCAGCTACAAGCTGCCTTCCGGCCCGGTAAAAGGACTGGGGCTTGGCTTTGGCGGGAATTATGCAAGCGACAACAAGGTCCTGAACAGCGTCAGCCAGGGCGTGTTCATCCTTCCGGCCTATACTGTTCTCAACGCGTCTGTTTTCTATGACTATTTCCGCTGGCGGTTGACGATCAAGTCGGACAACCTGACCGATAAGAAATACTGGACGGGCTATACCACGATGAATCCGCAAAAGCTGCGGTCTGTTGTAGCCAGCGTCGCTTTAAAATTCTAGACCATCTATGCGCAGGCGAAGAACGGTCAAATACTGGATCGGTCAGCTGCACCTCTGGCTCGGGCTTGTGTCCGGGCTGGTGGTGCTCATTGTGAGCCTGACCGGTTGTGTTTTTGTATTTCAGAAGGAGATATCGGAGGCAATGCATAAGGAGTGGTTCTTTGTGGAGGCGCCGCATGCGGCGGCGACCCTGCCGCTGGATAGCCTAAAAGAGAAGGCGGCGGCCGTACTGGGGCCGTTCCATCCCGTCGCCAACGTCATTGCATATGCTCAGCCCGACCGGACCTGGGAGTTCATCGCGTACAGGGAAAATGACTCGGCGCTGACCTATTTTGGTGCGGTCGAATACTTTCAGTCTGTGTATATCAACCCCTATACCGGCGCCGTAACAGGCGTGAGAGACTACAGGACCGATTTTTTCAACATCGTCAAATACCTGCACTGGAGTCTGTTGCTCAGCACACGCTATGGCCAGCCCGTCGTGGGATGGAGCACGCTGGTCTTTGTCATCCTGCTTGTCAGCGGTCTTGTCCTTTGGTGGCCTAAGCGATGGTCGAAGGCTCTCCGGGACAGGAGCTTCAAGATCAAATGGAAGGCCTCTTTCCGGCGCGTCAATTACGACCTGCACAATGTCCCGGGGTTTTACAGCCTGCTGCCGGCCCTGCTGATCTCGCTGACGGGGCTTGTGTTCGCCTTCCGTTGGGCGGCGGGATTCTTTTATTTTGTCGCTGCGGGGACGACTGCGGCTCCCCGGGTGGTGGCGGCGCGGTCGGATACGGCCGTAGCGGGACGCGTCGATCCGCTGGATCGGGCATTGCTGCAGGCGAGGCTCAGGCTGCCGTCGGCTGCGCGTTATATGGTCTCTCCGGCAGCGGGTCGGGAGGGTGTGATATATCTATATGCTTATCGGGGCAAGGAGACCTATTATGATTATGATGTCCTGCTGTTCGACCAGTATACCGGCGCGCTGCTGGATCATCGCCGGGACAAGGATAAGAATGCCGGCGAGAAGCTCGTCGGGATGAACTATGATATCCACGTGGGGGCCATCGCCGGACTAACGGGGAAGATCATCGCTTTTATTGCCAGCCTCGTCTGTGCCAGCCTGCCGGTGACGGGATTTCTCATCTGGTGGGGGAAGAAGTACAAGAGAATCGATAAAAACCCTAATAAACAGCGCGGCCCAATGGTATGATAATTGCATAATTTAGGGACGTAATCCCTTGATCTATGCTTAAATACGATGCCATCATCGTCGGCTCGGGGCAGGCGGCCAATCCGCTCGCGCAAAAGCTGGCCGACGCAGGCTGGAAGACTGCTCTTATTGAAAGGAAGTTCATTGGTGGCACCTGTATCAACGTCGGCTGTACGCCTACCAAGACCCTTGTCGCCAGCGGAAGGGTGTCTTACCTTGTCAAAAGGAGCGCCGACTATGGCGTGAACGAGACGGGATATTCCATTGACATCGAGTCGGTCATCCGGCGGAAGAATGCGCACGTGCTGGAGGCCCGTGAGTCGTCGGCCAAGCGGCTGCTGGAGACGCCTAATCTGGATGTCGTTTTTGGGAATGCAGTCTTCTCGGGACCGAAGGAGATAACCGTGACGAAGGGAGAAGGGGATATTGCAGTGATGACGGCCGACAAAATATTCATTAATACGGGAACGCGTCCTGTCGTTCCCCCCATCCAGGGGCTTGCCGAGGTACACTATCTTACTTCCGATACTATTCTCGATCTGCTGGTCGTGCCGTCGCACCTGGCGATCATTGGCGGCAGCTATATCGCGCTGGAATTTGGGCAGCTCTACCGGAGGCTGGGCAGTGACGTGACGATCATCGAAGGGAGTGAGCAGTTCCTCGCTAAGGAGGACGAGGATATTGCTGCCGCTATCCGAAAGATACTCGAGGAGGATGGGATCAGTATCCTGACCGGGACCTCTGTTAGCAGCGTGGCTGCGCGGAGAGAAGGGGTCGAGCTTACGGTCGTAACGGGCGGAGCGTCTTCTACAATCGGAGCATCGCATGTTCTGGTAGCGACGGGTCGTCTGCCGGATACGGCTGCGCTCAATGTGGCAGCAACGGGCGTCACGGTGGACAGGCACGGATTCATTGTTGTCAATGACCGACTGGAGACCAGCGTGCAGGGTATCTACGCACTGGGGGATGTCAAGGGTGGTCCCCAGTTCACGCATATTTCCTATAACGATCATCTTATTGTATACCGGAACCTGATCGAGCACGCAAATCTCAGCATCGCCGGAAGAGAGCTCATCTATTGTCTTTTTACCGACCCCGAGCTCGGACGGGTGGGGCTTACCGAAAAAATGGCAAGGGAAAAGGGACTGAACGTAAAAGTCGTTACCTTGCCGGCAAGCAGGATCGCCCGGGCCTGGGAAAACGACGAGACGAGGGGAATGCTAAAGGCGGTGGTGAACCTGGACGACGGGAAAATACTGGGGGCCGCAGCGCTATGTGTTGGAGGAGGTGAACTGATGAGCGTTCTGCAGATGGCTATGATGGGTGGCGTGACCTATGACAGGATCAGGGATGCGGTCTATGCTCATCCCACGTTTGCGGAGTCATTGAATGTCTTATTCGCGAGGGTGGATCAATGAGGGGTGAGAGATAATAACCGGTAGTATTTTCAATTTCAGCTGATTTGATCTCCGTAAAAAATGTAACGAAGACCTTCGGCTCCTATAAAGCCGTCGACGATATCTCCTTTTCCATCCGACAGGGGGAGAATGTTGTTTTTCTGGGCACCAGCGGCAGCGGCAAGACGACCCTGCTGAAGATGATCAACCGTCTGCTGGAGCCGGACCATGGGACCATTGCTATCGACGGGATCCCCATACGACAGCGGCGTCCCGAAGACCTGCGCAGGAATATCGGGTATGTATTTCAGAACAACGGTCTGTTTCCCCACTATACTATTTCGGAAAATATTGCGATCGTGCCGCGTCTTCTTGGATGGGACAGGAAGAGGACGGAGGCGAGGATCGTGGAGCTGATGGAAAAGCTGCGTCTGCCGCCTGCGCAGTACAGCGCCTCCTACCCGTCGGAGCTCAGCGGCGGGCAACAGCAGCGGGTGGGCATTGCGCGTGCGCTGGCGGCCGATCCGCCCATACTGCTGATGGACGAGCCCTTTGGCGCGCTGGATCCCATCACCCGGTCGGCGGTAAAGAAAGACTTTAAAGAGCTGGATGAGCTGCGATCGAAGACCATCGTCCTGGTCACCCATGACGTGCAGGAGGCGTTCGAGCTGGCCGACAGGATATTCCTGATGGACAAGGGGAAGGTTGTGCAGGAGGGGACGCCCGATCAGCTGCTTTTTGAACCGGCGGGGGATTATGTAAGAACTTTTTTCGAGGAGCAGCGTTTTCCATTGGAAGCCGGCCGGATAGCGGCCGGGGACTATCCTGCCCTTATACGCGCTTTTGATAAATTTAAGAACAGACACCGCTGATGGACCAAACCGAAAGCCTCTGGTCATTTATGGATCAGCAATCCGCCAAGCTGCTGCAACAGACGATGCAACACATCGGGCTGACCTTTATTTCCCTGTTCATAACGGTACTGATCGGGCTCCCGCTGGGCATCTATATTACGCGCAATAAAAGGGCTGCCGGTCTGATTCTGGGTTTTGCAGGTGTTTTGCAGACGATACCGAGCATCGCCCTGCTGGGTTTCCTGATCCCTGTGCTGGGCATTGGTCCCATACCGGCCATCACGGCCCTTTTTCTTTATGCCCTGCTGCCGGTCATCCGCAATACCTATACGGGGATCAGCGGCGTGGATCCCGGCGTGAAGGAGGCTGCGCTGGCGATGGGCATGACGGGCTGGCAACGGCTGATGCGCGTCGACCTGGTGCTGGCCTTTCCCGTCATTATGGCTGGCATCCGGACGGCGACCGTCATCAATGTCGGCGTCGGGACCCTTGCCGCCTATATCGCGGCCGGGGGCTTGGGGGAGTTCATTTTTGGGGGCATCGCGCTGAACAATACCAATATGATTCTGGCCGGGGCGATCCCTGCGGCCCTGCTGGCGATACTGCTGGATTTTTTGCTTTCTCTTGTTCAGCGGGCGGGCAACCGGTCCCGCAGGGTCACGCTTGGGCTGCTGCCGGCGGTGCTGCTGCTCTTTTCTTCTTTCTATGTGCTCCCGCTGGGCTATAGCTCGCGCCTGCTGGCGGGCTTTACGCCGGAGTTCATGGGAAGGAGGGACGGGGATGTCGGGCTGAGGGCCGTGTATGGCCTCGATATCCGTACGGTGGTTATCAGCGATGCGGTTATGTACAAGGCTATTTTCAACAGGAAATTAGACGTTATCAGCGGTTATAGCACGGACGGGCGGCTCAAGGCCTATGACCTGGTCACGCTCGATGATGATAAGAAGATATTCCCTCCCTATTATGCCGCGCCGGTGGTCCGCGATGCTGTCCTGGAAAAATACCCGGAGCTGGGGCCCGTCCTGAACATGCTGGCCGGGAAGATCAACGATTCCATAATGACGGAGCTGAACTACCAGGTAGAATATCTAAACCGGTCGCCTGTGCAGTGCGCCCGTGATTTCTTGGTGAAGCAGGGACTCTACAAAGCGCCGAGGAATGGTGCCCGCGGTGTCGTCAGGCTTGGGTCGAAGATATTTCCCGAGCAGTACATCCTTACGGAGATGTACGCCATGCTTGTCCGTGGATATACCGATCTGGAAGTGTCCAGCAAGACGGGGCTGGGCGGGACAAAGATCTGTTTTGAAGCGCTTACGCACGACCAGATCGATATGTATCCCGAGTATACGGGGACCGCGCTGCTGGCCATTCTGCAGCCTCCTGTGGCTGAGACCGAACGGCTGACCGGCAACAGGGACAGCGTTTACAACTATGTCCGGGACGCGATGCAGCGGGACTATCACCTCAGCTGGCTGTCCCCTATCGGCTTTAATAATGCCTATGCCCTGATGATGCGGCGGGGACAGGCACGACAATTGAGAATACAGACTATTACGGACCTCACAAATTATCTCAAAAAAGACAGATCATGAGCCTGATCGAACAATATCGCAGTGTCCGGAAGGCCAGCGAAGCCATATGCCGGCCCCTGCAAAAAGAAGACTACGTGGTGCAGCCTGTTGTGGACGTCAGTCCGCCCAAATGGCACCTGGGACATACCACGTGGTTCTGGGAAGCCTTTGTGCTGACGCCCCACCAGCCCGGCTATATTCCCTGCAATCCAGACTACAACTATGTTTTCAACAGCTATTATGAGACGATCGGGGCCCGTGTGGTCCGCACCGATCGTGGCAACCTGAGCAGGCCTTCGGTCGACGAAGTGTATGACTATCGTAAATATGTAGACGCTGCAATGGAAAAACTCATCGCTGCGGGGCCGGGTAAAGAGCTGGAAGACCTGATCGTGCTGGGGCTGAACCACGAGCAGCAGCACCAGGAGCTGCTGTATACGGATATCAAATATATCCTGGGGCACAATCCCCTTTTTCCTGCCTGGTCCGATCACGATATCGACGAGGATGCGGCTGTGGCTATTGCCCCGCAGCCTGGCGCGGCTGTGACTGCTGCGGCGGCTGTCCGTCAGGTCAGCGCGAGCGCGGGAGAGCCGGTCTTTGCCCGGCAGCCGGTGGTCGCTCCCGCTGAGATCGCAGCGGTTGCCGGGGACGTATCTTTTTTTCTTTCCATACCTGCGGGCATCTATGAGATCGGGTATGCGGGGAATGGTTTTTGTTTTGACAATGAGCTGGCCAGGCACAAGGTATATTTAGGCGAATTTCAGATAGCTGCTGAGCCCGTCAGGAATGAAGAGTATATGGAGTTCATCGAGGACGGCGGATACAAAAATTTTAGCTATTGGCATGCAGAGGGTTGGGACTGGGTAAAGACGAACGGCATCACGGCTCCGCTGTACTGGCATCTTATCGACGGGCGCTGGCATCACTATACGATGGCGGGGCTGAAGCTGCTGGATCGTCAACAATTATTATGTCACATTAGTTATTATGAGGCGGTGGCTTTTGCCGCGTGGAAGGGGTGTCGTCTGCCCACCGAGTTCGAGTGGGAGGCTGCGTCGGAGGAGTTCAGCTGGGGAAAAAGGTGGGAGTGGACCGAGAGCGCTTATTTGCCTTATCCCGGTTTTAAAAAAGCGGCAGGGGCTATTGGAGAATATAATGGTAAGTTCATGATAAGCCAGATGGTGCTGAGGGGGGCGTCCGTGGCGACCCCGGCAGGGCATAGCAGGGATACGTATAGGAATTTCTTTCATCCGTACCTGAGATGGCAATTCACTGGTATAAGACTTGCGAAATGAATTATGGTCCCACGACCGGACAGTTGCCCGCCCAAAAGGCGGGCCATCATAGACCGGGGGACGTGGGTGGATGGATATTTTGGTTAGTAAATATTTAAACTAAGGTCTAATGATTCCCTCTATTGCCGCAAATTCGACAACGCGCAGGCAGTCCGCTTTTTACCATGATATCCTGGACGGGCTTCGGGCGGAGAACAAGTATCTGCCTTCCAAATATTTCTATGACGAGACGGGGGATAAGCTTTTCCAGCAGATAATGAACAGCCCCGAATACTATCCCACCCGCTGTGAGATGGAGATCATGCAGGAGCAGTCGGGGGAGATGGCCAGGCTGTTCACTGCGCATAGTCCTGCCTTCAATCTGGTGGAGCTCGGGCCGGGCGACGCCACCAAGTCCTGGTTCCTCCTCCGCGAGCTGCAGCGGAAGCACGCCGCCTTTACTTATTATCCTATCGACATCTCCACCAATGTCATCAGCTGGCTGGAGACCAAGCTGCCGGCCACATTGCCCGGTATTCGTCTTCACGGGCTCAACGGGGAATATCTCGACAGGATGCAGCAGGTGAAATCGTTCTCTCCCAATCCCAAGATCGTCCTGTTCATGGGCGCCAACATCGGGAACATGACCGTCGCACAGGCCACCCAGTTCTGCCGGCAGCTGCACGATAATATGCAGCCGGGCGATCTGCTGCTGATCGGTTTTGATCTGAAGAAGCATCCCCGTACGATACTGGACGCTTACAATGATAAGCAGGGGATCACCCGGGCATTCAACCTGAACCTGCTGACGAGGATCAACCGCGAGCTGGACGCCGACTTCAATACCGGTCTTTTCGAACACTATCCGACCTATGATCCCGGAACGGGGGCCTGTAAGAGCTATCTTGTCAGCCTCGCAGACCAGGTGGTACACGTGGCGGGTAAAAGCATCCACTTCAGGGAGAACGAGCCGGTCCATATGGAGATCTCCCAGAAATATTCGCTGGAGGAGACGGAGAATATGGCGGCTCAGTCGGGGTTTGCGCCGGTCCATATCTTCCAGGATCGGAAGAAATGGTTTGCGGATGTCTTGTGGCAGCGCCTGCCTTAGTATATTTGTTCCATGTCCAATGGCAACCTCAACACCGATAAGAACGCTCTTAGTCCATTGGACAAGGAGTTTGAGAACAATATTCGTCCGGCAGCCATCGACGAGTTCTCCGGTCAGCCACAGCTGATCGAAAACCTTCGTGTCTTCATCAAAGCGGCGAAGATGCGGGGAGAGGCGCTCGATCACATTCTGTTCCATGGCCCTCCCGGGCTCGGAAAGACGACGCTGTCGCGTATCGTAGCGAACGAGCTGGGCGTACATATCAAAGAAACATCGGGGCCGGTCATTGAAAAACCCGGTGACCTGGCGGGGCTGCTCACTAACCTGGAGCCCAATGACGTGCTCTTTATCGATGAGATCCACCGCCTGAGTACTGTAGTAGAGGAGTACCTTTATGCGGCGATGGAGGACTATCGTATCGACATCATGATCGACAGCGGCCCCAGCGCGAGAAGCATACAGCTCAACATCTCTCCTTTTACGCTTATCGGCGCAACGACCCGCAGCGGTCTGCTGACGGCGCCGCTATTGTCGCGGTTCGGCATCAAGTCGAGGCTGGAGTATTACAATGGGGATACCTTACAAAAGATCGTTCTTCGTTCGGCCGGCATTCTGCAGACAAAGATCACGTCCGATGCTGCCGGGGAGATCGCCCGGCGCAGTCGTGGGACTCCCCGTATCGCCAATGGATTGCTAAGAAGGGTGAGGGATTTTGCGCAGGTGCTGAGCAATGGCGTTATCGAGCTGGGGATCACGCAGCACGCGCTGCGCGCTCTCAATGTCGACGAGCATGGGCTGGACGAGATGGACAACCGCATACTGTCTACGATCATAGAGAAGTTCAAGGGTGGTCCGGTCGGCATTACCACCATCGCCACGGCAGTGGGAGAAGAGACCGGTACGCTGGAAGAGGTATACGAGCCGTTCCTGATACAGGAAGGATTTATCATGCGGACTCCTCGGGGGCGGGAAGTGACCGCCAAGGCCTATGAGCATCTGGGCAAAAAAAAACCGGGCAGGGAGGGTGAACAATTGCTGTTCTAGCCTCGTCGCCCGGGTGCCGGGTTAACGGCAATCTTGTGAGACGGTGTTCGCTTTGCGAGACGTGGTCGCGGGTCCGTGGTCGGGACCAGTGGGTCAGGCGTTGACCGGAACCACCAGCCTGAAACCATTCCCGTGAATATTCACGATCTCGATCTGACTATCGTCCTTCAGGTATTTGCGCAGCTTTGCGATGTACACGTCCATACTGCGTCCATTAAAATAGGTGTCGCTACCCCATATCTTTTTCAGGGCCTGCTCTCTGGGCAGGAGGTCGTTCATGTGCTCGGCCAGCATCTTCAGCAGCTCGTTCTCCTTGGGGGACAGGGTCTGGGTTTGTCCCTTATGGCTCAGCTCTCTCAGCTTGGGATTGAAATGGTAGCTTCCCAGGTCGAATTCCTTATTGTCGGACTCTTTGTTGAGGTCGTCGTTGCGTTTGAGGATGGCCTTGATCTTCAGCAGGAGCACCTCGCTGTCGAAGGGCTTGGTAATATAGTCGTCGGCGCCTAATTTATAGCCCTGGATGATATCTTCTTTCATCGTTTTGGCGCTGAGGAAGAAAAGGGGAATGTCGGGGTCGACGTCCCGGATCTCTTCGGCCAGGGTAAAGCCGTCCATATGGGGCATCATGATGTCCAGCAGACAGAGGTCAAAACGTTCGCGCTGGAATGCGGCGAGGCCCAGCCTCCCATCCCGCTCGAGGGTGACGTCAAAATCGCTCAGTTCCAGGTAATTCTTTAGCACCATTCCTAAGTTGGGATCATCCTCGCACAATAGTATCTTGGGTTTCTTTCCTTCCATATTTGCTGAATTTAGATACAAATAAATTGAATTACGCTAAAGATTGGTAATAAAATTAATTTTTTGGCGCAATATTCACAAAGTCGGATGCCGGCGGGGTCAGGTTTCGTAATTTTACGGTTTATGCATCTCACTTCAGACAATAAATTTAAGAAATTGGTAGTAATCGGGGACAGGGTACTTATACGTCCTTCCCGACCAAATGAGCGCACTGAATCCGGGCTTTATCTGCCGCCCGGCGTCCAGGAAAAGGAAAAGGTCCAGCAGGGGTACGTTATCAAGACAGGGCCGGGATATGCGATCCCGACGCCCGTGGACGATGAGCCCTGGAAACGTCAGGATGAACAGGTAAAATACATCCCTCTGCAGGCAAGAGAGGGCGATATTGCCGTTTTTCTCCTCAGCGGGGCTACAGAAGTGCTCTATGAAGGGGAAAAATACTTTATTGTTCCCCAGAGCGCCATCCTGATGCTCGAGCGTGAAGAGGATATATGAACGATGATTCCCCAACTTTTCGGTTGATTCCCTATCTTTACGGCCTTTTACCAGCTTATAGTATAGAACTTAACGAATGGACGCAAATTTCAATCCCGACAAGCAGCATACACTGGGTTCGATAACAAGTATTTCCGGTACCGGTCTGCACACCGGTATAAAAGTGGACATGACGCTTAAGCCGGCCAATCCCGGGTTCGGCTTTCAATTCCAGCGTGTCGACCTGCCGGGACAACCTGTGATCAAGGCGGACTGTGATCTGGTTACGGACACTTCCCGGGGGACTACGCTGGAAGACAATGGCGTCAAGGTCAGCACGGTCGAGCATATTCTGGCCGCGCTGGTGGGAATGGGCATAGACAACTGCCTGATCGAGGTCAACGGACCTGAAATTCCCATTATCGACGGCAGCTCGATGCCCTTTGTCGAGATCATCGACGAGGCTGGTGTGGCCGAGCAGGACGCTGCAAAGGTCTGGTACAGCATCGATACCAATATCACCCACTACGACGAGAAGAAGAGGGTCGAAATGGTCGTGATGCCTGCAATGGAATACAAGGTTACTACGCTTATCGATTTCAATAGCCCCGTATTGGGTACGCAGCATGCCGGTCTGAAGACCATGCGGGAGTTCAGGACGGAGATAGCGCCCTGCCGCACGTTCTGTTTTCTTCACGAGCTGGAGATGCTGCTGGAGCACAATCTCGTAAAGGGCGGCGATATCAACAATGCTATCGTGGTGGTGGACAAGCCGGTAACGCCTGAAGAGATGGCGCGTCTGGCAAAGGCGTTCAAACGGGAAAAGATCGAGATCAAGAGCGAAGGCTATCTGAACAACCTCGAGCTTCGTTTTCCCAATGAGCCAGCGCGTCACAAGCTGCTGGATGTCATTGGCGACCTGGCCCTGATCGGCGTTCCCATCAAGGGGCATATCATCGCGAACCGGCCCGGGCACTCTTCCAACGTGGAGTTCGCCAAAAAGATCAAGCAGTACATCAAGAAGAACAAGCACCTGAAGAATACGCCGATATACGACCCCAACCAGCCTCCGGTGTATACTGTAACGCAGATAGAAAAGACCTTGCCGCACCGTTTTCCCTTCCTGCTGGTGGACAAGATCATCGAGCTGACCGACCGTCATATTGTCGGCATCAAGAACGTCACCTTCAATGAACCGTTCTTTGTAGGTCATTTCCCTGGTAATCCTGTGATGCCGGGCGTCCTGCAGATAGAGGCGCTGGCGCAGACGGGAGGCATTCTCTGTATCAATTCCATGCCGGACGGCCAGTACGACACTTATTTCATCAAGATAGACAACTGTAAGTTCAAGCATAAAGTGGTCCCCGGGGACACTATGATCCTGAAGATGGAGCTGCTCAATCCTATCCGCCGCGGCATCTGTGAAATGCGGGGAACCGTCTACGTGGGGAATAAGATCGCCACTGAGGCAGACCTGATGGCACAACTTGTAAAGAGAAGTTAAGAGAAGTTTATTTAGCCGATTTGTGCCAAATAAGTTTATTTTTGTGAAATGCTGGGTACTGGCTCAGCATTTTTTATGAAGAAAACAGTTATCCATAAGGAAGCCGCTATAATGATCCAAGAAACTGAAAATCAACCAATTGACCGCCGAATGATCCACTCCTTGACTTCCATTCACCCGGACGCCCGGCTAGCTCCGGATGTCCAGGTCGATCCATTCAGTATGATCCATAAGAATGTCGAGATCGGAGCGGGAACCTGGATTGGCAGCAACGTAACGATCATGGAGGGCGCCCGTATCGGAAAGAACTGTAAAATCTTCCCTGGAGCGGTAATATCCGCTGATCCCCAGGACCTTAAGTTTGATGGCGAAGAGACGACCGTGCAGATCGGGGACAATACTACCATTCGTGAGTTCGTGACTATCCACCGCGGTACGCGGGATCGCTGGACTACCCGTGTGGGGCGTAATTGCATGATCCTTGCCTATAGCCATATTGCCCACGACTGTATCATCGGCGATAACTGTATCCTCTCCAACAATTCCCAGATAGCGGGACACGTGGTCCTTGGTGACTGGGTCATACTTGGGGGTATGTGTGCGATCCACCAGTTCGTAAGGGTCGGTTCGCATGTATTCCTTGGCGGCGGCTCCCTGGTAGGCAAGGACATCCCACCCTATATCAAGGCTGCCCGTATGCCGCTGAGCTATTCCGGGGTCAATTCCGTCGGCCTCAAACGGCGGGGCTTCACCATCGACAAGATCAACCACATTCTCGATATTTACCGCGTCATCTATAATAAGGGCATGAATACCAGCCAGGCGCTGGAATACCTGGAGGAAGAGTTCCCCGCCAGCGACGAGCGCGACGAGATCGTTGCTTTTATCCGGGAAAGCGGGCGTGGGATTATTAAACGCTACAGCAAAAGCAGCTTTGATGAGGATTACGCTGATTGATGCCGGCAAACGGTTCAACCGCGACTGGATCTTTCGTCATCTTGGTTACGAATTCTCTCTTGGTCATAGCTATGCAATTACCGGCGCCAACGGCTCGGGTAAATCTACATTATTACAATCCATTGCGGGAGCGATCGCGCTGAGCGAGGGTAGCGTCGACTATTCCGGTCATGCCCCTGAGCTGGTCTACCGGCAGCTGGCGCTGGCGGCGCCTTACCTTGAGGTCATCGAAGAAATGACCGTTACAGAGTTCCTTCAGTTCCACAGCTCGTTCAAGCATTTCCTTCCCGGGCTGAGCACCCGGGACATTATCGGCCGCGTGGGGCTGGCGTCGGCTGCGCACAAACAGATACGCTATTATTCTTCGGGCATGAAGCAGCGGGTGCGGCTGGCTCAGGCCATTTTCTCCGATGCGCCCCTGCTGCTGCTGGACGAACCCTGCACCAACCTGGACGTGGATGGGGTTGCACTCTATCGTGATCTGGTGCGGGAATATGGCGGGGACCGCCTTGTCGTCATCAGCAGCAATGATCCCCAGGAATATGATTTCTGCGAAGAAGTCATTAATATTATGGATTATAAGCCATAATGAGATCCAGGTTCAATTTTTTCATAGTCATTCTGCCTTGCATTTTTGTCGCGGGGTTCTTTGCGCTCGGGCTCTATTTTCTTTCTCATCCGGAGATGAGGCTGCGGAATAAGGCGGGTGGAACGAACAGCGCCATAGCGCCGGGTATATTCCTTACTGTGTGCATGGGGACTGTGCTTTTTTTGCTGTTGAAGAAGATCGTCTGGCTAAAGATTGAAAGAGACCGGCTGTTGATCCGTACGATCTTTTTCCGGCGGGAGCTGCCTCTATCCGGGATCCGGGAGATCTGCCTGCTGGACAGGAAGAGCATGTCCTACGGATACACAAAGTATGAGGCAATGACGATCCGGGCCGCGGGGGAGAAGGAATTCGTATTTTATGATCTATATTACCGGAACATGCCGGCGATAAGGGCTTGTCTGCAGGAATGGTTTCCCGGACTGGCAACGCCGGGCTATTTCAAGGACAGGCCTGTGGTTTCGGTATCTGAGCCGGAGACCTTTGCCGGCAATTTTATCTCCAATCAGAATGGGATATTCCTTTTTGTGTTTTTCGGCCTTGCGGTCTGGATGGGGAAGATACTGCTGCCGCTGGCTATCCGTGGAGGGGCGCCGCTGCTGGGTCTCTCTTTTCTCTGGCTGTTCTTTGGCTGTATGTTTGTCATGTTTGCCCGAAGCCTGCACTATTTCCGTCTGGAAAATGACGAGCTGCAGGTGAGAAATCATATCTGGTTCTGGTATAAAAAGAGCTATCTGCTGAATGATATCGCGGGGGTTGTATTTGAGAGCCCTTACCGGCAGTCCAATGGATTGCGCATCCGCACGCGTGACCTCGAGTCGGTGGGTTATGGCGCGGGGAGCCTGAGACAGCGGCACTGGCGGGCGTTGTATGAAAGACTGAGAAGCCTTGGCGTTCCCGTGATCCGGGAGTTTAATATAGGCAGGATCGGTTCGCCTGAACCCGGCGACGGGAGTCCGGAGTCCGACGGCCGGGATACTAGCGTTGACTTGCGATCAACAGATTGAGGTCGGTATATTTCAGATCGAAGCGCTGGCTGAGGTGGAAATTGGTCAGGGCTCCCTTGAACAGGTAGATACCGCTGCGCAGGTGTATCTTGTGCCATACCAGGTTCTCAAACCCTCCTTCTTCTCCGGCCTCGAGCAGCAGGGGCATCAGCACATTGCTGATGGCGTGGGAGGCCGTTCGGGCAAAGCCGGAGGGGATATTGGGGACGCAGTAATGAATGACGCCGTACTTGGTGAAGACGGGGTGTTCGTGCGTGGTGATCTCGGATGTTTCGAAGCAGCCGCCGCGGTCGATGCTAACGTCGATGATCACACTACCGGGGCGCATGTTGCTGACCATTTCTTCGGTGACGACAACGGGAGTGCGGCCGCTTTGTGAGGAGAGAGCCCCTACGGCGATCTCGCAGGTCTTTATCTGTTTGGCCAGGATGCGGGGTTCCATGACGGAGGTCCACATGCGCTGGCCGATATTGTTCTGCAGCCTTTTCAGCCGGTAGACGCTGTTGTCGAAGACCTTTACGGAGGCGCCGAGCGCGAGGGCGGCACGGGCCGCGAATTCGCCGACGATGCCGGCGCCGAGGATGATGACCTTGGTGGGTGGGATGCCCGATATGCCGCCGAGGAGGACGCCTTTTCCGTGGTTGGCAGAGCTGAGGTATTGTCCTGCGACCAGCATTACGGCGCTGCCCGCGATCTCGCTCATGCTGCGGACGATGGGATAGGTGCCGCTGTCGTCTTTCAGGTTCTCGAAGGAGATGCCGGTGATGCGTTTGTCCATCATCTTCTGCAGCAGCTCAGCCTTCATGGCGGAGAGATGGATGGGGGAGATGACGATCTGGTTCAGCTGGAGGAAGGGGAGGTCCTCTTCGATGACGGGTGCGCTTTTTACGAGGATGGGGGCTTTGAATACTTCCGCTTTATCGGATACGATGCGGGCTCCGGCTTCGCTGTAGTCCCTGTCCCTGTAGTGGGAGGCTTCGCCAGCATTGTGCTCGATCACGACCTCGTGGCCATTGCTGACCAGCACTCCTACCGCGTCCGGCGTTAGGGCGATCCGGTTCTCCTGGAAGGCGACTTCCCTGGGGATGCCGATATGTAAGGGGACCCCCTTGGGTTTGACGTCCAGGGTTTCTTCTAGTGTTTCGTAGCTGAAAGAGGTACTAATGACTGGTTTTTGCTGCGACATAATATGCCTGTCAAATTACAATTTAAAATTGATTTTGATGGGTTATTTTACGTGTCTCGGGGTCGATGACCTCCAGGTTGAGCGCCACTGTGTCGATGGGGAAGATACCCGGCGCCCTGTCGGGCCATTCGACCAGGCAGATCTCTCCGCTGTACAGGACGTCTTCGACGCCGGCGCGGATGGCTTCTTCTTCGTCTTTCAGGCGGTAGAGGTCGATATGGTAGATCTTTCCTCCCTTATACCGGTATTCGTTGATGATGGAAAAGGTCGGGCTGCCGATGGAGTCGGTGACGCCCCTTACTGTACAGAGGGCATGGATAAAGGTCGTTTTACCGGCTCCCATGTCGCCATGAAAGGCAAAAACAGCCGGAAGGGGAAATTGTTGCCAGAACGATCGGGCTGCGGCCTCTATGTCCTGTAGCTGAAAACGAAGTTCCATTTCGCAAATATATCCCTTTCCGATCAGTGATCTTTCATCCGGGGCAGCTTACTGGCTGGTTCGCGGCCGCTTCGTACCTTTGCACGATCCGGACGGAGGCCGGTTCTGACTATATATATGGAAACTATTAACTGGAAAATAGAGGGGATGAGCTGTTCCACCTGCGCGCTCACGATCAACAAATTTCTCGAGAAAAAAGGATTACAAAATATAAAGGTGAGTCTTGCCAGCGGGGACGTCAGCTTTGAAACTCCGGGCGGACTGGACAAGCAGTCCTTACAGAAAGGCATCCACGACCTGGGCTACACTGTTGTCGGAGAAGAGGAGCCTGTGACCGCGCGACGGCCGATGAACAAGCACCTAAAACGTTTTCTTTTTTGTCTCCCTTTTACGCTGGCGCTCCTGCTGCATATGGTGGGGGTAGAGCTGCTGATGCTGTCCTGGGTGCAGCTGGTCATTTGCCTGCCTGTATTTGTCACGGGCATGCTTTTCTTTGGTCGCAGCGCCGTCAAGAGCATCCTTAACGGGTTGCCCAATATGAATGTGCTGATCGCCATCGGATCGACGGCGGCCTTTGTCTACAGTCTTACCGGGACGCTGCTTGGTTTGGGACCCGACTATCTTTTTTACGAGACGGCCGCTTCCATTATCACCATTGTCTTCTTTGGCTATTACCTGGAAGATGCTTCCGTGCAGGCTACCCAGCGGTCGCTCAGGCAGCTTGCAACGACCCAAAAACTGACAGCGACGATGATCGCATTTGACGACCAGCACCAGGAGGTGCTGTTCCCTGTCGAGAGCACCCAGCTGCGAAGCGGTGATCTCATCCTGGTAAGGGCGGGAGAGGAGGTGCCGGCGGACGCCAGGATACTATGGGGCGAGGCAGGCATCGATGAGTCCATCCTTACAGGGGAAAGCCTGCCGGTCGAAAAAAAAGGGAAAGACACCATTATCGGAGGCAGCATATTGGTCTCGGGAACGGTAAAAGCCCAGGTGACTGCTGCGGCCGATGCAACGGTCCTGGCGGGTATCGTTCGGATGGTCCGGCAGGCCCAGGGCGAGAAGCCCCCGATACAGCAGCTGGCGGACAGGATCAGCGCCATTTTTGTGCCTGCCGTGCTGGTATTGGCGGTCCTCACCTTTGCCGGCAACTACTGGTACGGTCATGCCGTGGCGCCCGCTCTTATGCGCAGCATCGCCGTGCTGGTCATCGCCTGCCCCTGCGCGATGGGGCTGGCTACTCCTGCCGCCATCTCCGTCGGGCTTGGGCGTGGCGCCCGGAGGGGCATCCTGTTCCGCAATGCCCGGCACCTCGAGGCCTTTTCGAATATCGGCCAGGTGGTGTTTGACAAGACCGGCACACTAACGACGGGGGAGTTCGCCGTCAGCCAGTGGCAGCTGCATCCGGATGCGGGTATCTCTCCCGAGCAGTTCAAAGAGATCGCGTTCTCCCTTGAAAAATATTCCGTGCATCCCATTGCCAAAAGCATTACTCGGGAGTGGAAGGCTTCGCCGGGTGGTCAGCGGGCCGCGATCCGCTGGGATAAGGTAGAGGAAGTAAAGGGGCTCGGTATGCGTGGCGTGACAAAAGAGGGGGACATTTACTGGGCGGGATCGTATAAGGTCGCCGCGGGGCTCACTTCCGAGGATACGCATAACGTGTATGTCGTCAGAAACAACCGTCTTTTGGGTTGGATAGACGTCCGGGACAAGGTTCGTCCGGAGGCTGCCGGTGTCGTATCCTGGCTGCACGGCAAAGGGATCCATACGGTGCTGCTCAGCGGGGACAGGCAGAAGATCTGCCAGGACGTCGCGTCTGCTTTGGGTATACAGGAAGTGCTGGCCGAGCAGAGTCCCGAGGACAAGCTGCAGCAGGTGACCCGTCTGACAGCGGAGATGCCCACTGCAATGGTCGGCGATGGTATCAACGACGCTCCGGCGCTGGCCCGCGCCACCGTCGGCATTTCAATGAGCGATGCCTCGCAGCTGGCTATGCAGACGGCAGACGTCGTGCTGATGGGAAATGGCCTGCAGCAGCTGCCGGCTGCGCTGGGACTGGGGAGGCATACCTTTTCGACGATCCGAGGAAATCTTTTCTGGGCTTTTTCCTACAACGTCGTCGCCATTCCCGTGGCCGCCCTTGGGCTGCTGACCCCGGCGGTGGCTGCGCTGGCGATGGGGTTCAGCGACGTGGTGCTGGCGGCCAATTCCCTGCGACTTTATGCGAAAAGGCTGGTTTGAGGAGGAGGGCCCGGTTATCGATCAAAAATGACAAATCCTAATACTCAGAACCTGCTGGCTCTTTTGCGTCAGTACTGGCACTACGATGGTTTCAGGCCCCGGCAGGAAGAGATCATCCGGTCTGTACTGGCTGGGAAGGACACGCTTGCTCTTCTGCCTACGGGCGGGGGTAAGTCACTGTGTTTCCAGGTGCCGGCTATGGCGCTCCCCGGTCTTTGCCTGGTGGTCAGTCCGCTGGTCGCATTGATGAAGGACCAGACGGACGGCCTTCGCAAGAAGGGGATCACCGCGTTCTCCCTCAACAGCGGGATGAGCCGCAAAGAAGTGATAGCGACACTTCAGCTGGCGGGCAACAGCAATTGTAAATTCCTTTATGTATCTCCTGAGAGGCTTGAGACGGGTCTTTTTGCAGAGTACCTGCCTTCCCTGAACGTCAGCCTCGTTGCCATCGACGAGGCTCATTGTGTATCCCAGTGGGGGTATGATTTCCGCCCGCCCTATCTCCGGATCGCTGCGTTGCGGGAGGTGCTGCCGGAGGTGCCTATGCTTGGCCTGACCGCTTCTGCGACGCCTGCGGTCCTGGAAGATATCGTCTCCAAGCTGGAGATGCGGGAGCCTGCCCTCTTTCGTCTGCCCTTTACGCGGCCCAACCTTTCGTACAGCGTTTTTGCGGTCAGCAACAAGCAGCAGAAGATCGCGGAGATCCTGTCGAAGGTGACGGGCAGCGCCATCATCTATTGCAAGACGCGGCGGTCGACGAGGGACATCAGCGAAGGGCTGATGCGACAGGGTATCCCTGCGGTCGCTTATCACGCGGGGCTTTCGCGGGAGGAGCGGATCGCCAAACAGGAAGACTGGCTGAAAGACAGGGTGAGGGTGATCGTTAGTACCAATGCCTTCGGGATGGGGATCGACAAGTCCGGCGTCCGGGCGGTGATCCATGCGGATGTCCCGGAGTCGGTGGAGAACTACTACCAGGAGTCGGGGCGTGCGGGAAGGGATGGTCAGAAGGCCTACGCGGTGCTGCTGGCTGCTGACGCAGAGGGCGCGCGGCTGGAGGCCATGCCGGACGCTCGTTTTCCGACATTGGATAAAATAAGACCGATCTATCAGCACCTGATGAACTATCTGCAGCTGCCTGCGGGTTCGGGCGAGGGCAATTATTACGATTTCGACCTGACGGGTTTTGTGAACCGGTTTGGTCTGGAGATGGGCGCTGTCACGAATGTGCTGAAGGTGCTGGAGCAGGAGGGGGTCCTGAGCTGGCAGCAGCAGGTGTTCCTGCCCGCAAGGGCCCGTTTTTGCGTGGGGAAGGAGACGCTCTATGATTTTGAGCGGGATCATCCTGAGCTGGAGCCGGTGATCCATGGGCTGTTGCGGGGCTATGAGGGCATCTTTGACCAGTCGGTGGCGATACGCGAGCGGCAGGTGGCCTGGCAGCTGCATATTCCGCCGGCGCAGCTGACGGCGCAGCTGGAGCAGCTGCATGCTTTCCGGATCATCGACTATGAGCCATTGAAGGAGTCGCCGCAGCTATATTTTTTCCGCGACCGGGTGGCGGCGGAGGAATTGTATATCGATCCGGTGAGCTATAGGGAGAAGAAGGAAGTCTATGCGACGCGGGTGCGGGCCATGATCCGGTACCTGGGGCTCGGTGCGGGCGAGTGCAGGAGCCGCTATCTGGCGCACTATTTCGGGGATAAGGACGCGGGGGATTGCGGGATCTGTGATAATTGTCTGGCGGCGGCGAGGGCGGCTGCGCCGAAAACTCCTGCGCCGCGGAGACGTTAGGAGCGCCTGCGGCGCTTTGGAGAAATCCTTGGTATTAAAATTTAAAACCAGCTCTTTTTACTCTTTCCTCCCAGGCCAAGGGCGCCGAGCAGGCTCCGGGTGATGATGCCGGCGGCGGTGCGTTCGGCCTGCCGGGCTGCCGGGCTATCGAGAATTTTTTCCAGCGTGGATTTTTCTGGTTTTTTGGAGGTGGTTTGTCCGCCTCCCTGTCCTTGTCCGCCGGTAGCGCCGCCTCCGCCGTTCCTGGCTGCTGCTTCGGCCAGCTTGGCGGTGAGGATCTCGTAGGCGCTTTCTGAGTCTACGGGAGTATTGTATTTGGCGGACAGCTTGCTTTTGGCAACGACTCCGTCCAGCTCTGCGGTTGTGAGGATGTCCATACGGCTGCGGGGAGAGCAGAGGAGGCAGTGTACGAGCGGCGTGGGAATGCCTTTTTCGTTGAGCGAAGTGACGAGGGCCTCGCCGATGCCTAGTTGGGTGAGGAGATCCTCTGTCTTATAATAGTTGGTGGTTGGATAATTCTCTGCCGCCTGCTTGATGGTCTTGCGGTCGGCGGCGGTAAAGGCTCTCAGGGCGTGCTGTACTTTCAGACCCAGCTGGGCGAGCACGCCGGCCGGAACGTCCGATGGGTTCTGGGTGCAGAAGAAGACGCCGATGCCTTTGCTCCGGATCAGCTTGATGATCGTCTCTATCTGTTGCAGCAGCGCGTCGCTGGCTTCCTGGAAGACGAGATGGGCTTCGTCGATGAAGAGGACCAGCTTGGGCTTGTCCAGGTCGCCTTCTTCCGGGCAGGAGGCGTAGAGCTCGGCCAGCAACTGGAGCATGAAGGTCGAGAACAGCTTGGGGCGGTTCTGGAGGTCTGTCACGCGGAGGACGCTGATCATGCCTCTGCCATCGTCGGCTATGCGCATCAGGTCGGCTACTTCGAAGCTTTTTTCGCCAAAGAAGAGGTCTGCTCCCTGTTGCTGGAGCTCGATGACCTTTCTCAGTATGGTCCCTGTAGAGGTGGTGCTGACCTTACCATAAGACTTTTCTATTTCGGCTTTGCCTTCGTTACCGACGTACTGCAGCACTTTTATAAAATCCTTCAGGTCGAGCAGGGGCAGCTGGCTGTCGTCGCAGAATTTGAAGATCATGGCCACCAGCCCTTCCTGGGTGTCGTTGAGGCCGAGGATCTTGGCGAGCAGCACCGGTCCGAATTCGCTGACGGTGGCGCGCAGGCGGACGCCTTTTTCGGCGCTCAGGCTGAGAAACTCTACCGGGTAGGAAGCGGGAGAGTAGGCTGCGCCGATCTGCTGATAGCGTTCGTTCACCTTTTCGCTGGCCGTCCCCGCGGCTGCGATGCCGCTGAGGTCTCCTTTGATATCCATCAGCAGTACCGGTACGCTCGCGTCGCTGAGCGCCTCGCTGATCATCTGGAGGGTCTTGGTCTTTCCGGTGCCGGTGGCGCCGGCGATCAGTCCGTGGCGGTTCATCGTCTTCAGCGGCAGGCGGACGCTGGCGCCGGCTATGACGTGTCCGTCCAGCATGCCTGCGCCCATCAGGATCGTTTCGCCTTTGAAGGAGTATCCATCTTTTATGGATTGCAGAAAGGAGTCGGCTGTAGACATAGGTATATGATATTAACCCGACCTAAATTTAAATATTTATGAGCACAGCTGGCGGATCTGTTCTTCCAGCTCCTTCAGTCTTTTTTCCAGGTCGGGAAGGTTCCGGCTGATGGCCTGGCTGCGGAGCGCGCTGGTATAGTCGTAGGCGGGAGATCCTGTTACGGCGCCGCCCTGCGACTTAATGGATTTTGTAACGCCGCTCTGCGCGTTGATGCGTGCTCCGTCAGCGATCTCCAGGTGACCAACGATGCCGGCCTGTCCGCCGATCATTACGCCGCTGCCGATCTTGGTGCTGCCGCTGATGCCGGCCTGGGCTGCGATGACGGTATGGTGTCCAATGTCCACGTTATGGGCTATCTGTATGAGGTTGTCGAGCTTGGCGCCGGTGCGGATCACGGTGGAGCCCATGGTTGCGCGGTCGATGGTGACGTTGGCGCCTATTTCCACATAGTCTTCGATCTGTACATTACCGATCTGCGGTACTTTTTTAAAGCTGCCGTCTGTCTGGGGAGCGAAGCCAAAACCGTCGCTGCCGATGACGGAGCCTGCGTGGATGGTGACATTGTTGCCGACTACGCAGTTGTGATAGATCTTGACGCCCGGGTGCAGCACGACATTGTCGCCGATGCGGACGTTATTGCCGAGATATACCTGCGGGTGGATCTTGACGTTATTGCCGACGACGACGTTCTCGCCGATATAGGCGAAGGCGCCGATAAAGATCCGGTCTCCCAGCTGGGCAGTTTTGGCCTGGTAGGAGGGCTCCTGGATGCCAGTGAGCTGCTGCGCTTCGATCTCCTGGTATCTGGTCAGCAGGGTGGCGAAGGCGGTATAAGCATCCGGGACCCGTACGAGGGTGCTGCTGATGGGCTGTCTCAGCTCCTGCGTCTCGTTGATGATGATGACGGAGGCGCCGGTCGTATAAAGATATTCTTCGTATTTGGGATTGGCGAGAAAGGCGAGCTGGCCGGCAACGGCTTCTTCGATCTTTCCAAAGGTGCTTACGGTGGCGTTGGGGTCCCCTTCCATCTTACCGTTGATCAACATGGCTATCTGGGCAGCAGAAAATTGCATAGTGTTGTGGTTTTTCAGGATGTAGTTCACTACAAACCTGTACTCAAATGGCAAATATAAAATTTTTTCACGGTGCTCGCCAGTGTTTGCTGGATAAGCGCGTTGTCTACCTGCGAAATATCCTTTACCGATCCATCCCGGAAGAGGATACATATCTTTTCGTCGGCGGGGTTATAGGTTGTATTCACGGCCTCTCCGGTGAAAACGAAATAGCCCGCTTCTTCCATCGAAATACCCAGCATCCGGCTCACCTTTTCTTTAAGATCAACTACGTAAGAAGGGTCGAATGGAGTTGCCTGTAGTCTCACTTTTAGGAGCTTGCGGTCGATCAGTCCCCTGGAGAGTCCGGACAGGACCTTGTCGGGATGGAACATCCAGTTCTTTATGGTCCCCATCACGTCGTAGTCGTCGAGGAGGCAGAATTTGTCCAGATTTGACGCAATGGACGCCGCCGTCGTTGCATGCTGCAAAAAGAAATCCAGGGCCGGTGAGCAGCACCTCACCTCTTCTCCGCGAATGACCAGCTCGCGTGCTCTTTCCAGGATCCTGACCAGCATTTTTTCCGCGCTGACGACCGTCTTGTGAAGATAAACCTGCCAGTACATCAGGCGTCGGGCGAGGAGGAATTTTTCGATCGAATAGACAGCCTTTTCCTCTACCATCAGCTCGCCGCCGGAGACGGCCAGCATTTTCAGTATCCGGTCATAGCCGATCACGCCTTCACTGACCCCGGTGAAGAAGCTGTCGCGGGACAGGTAGTCCATGCGGTCCATATCCAGCTGTCCGGAGACCAGCTGGTGCAGAAAGCGTTTGGGATGGTCATTCGTAAAAATACGTATCCCGGTATCGAGCTGGCCGCTAAATTCCCTGTTGAGCACCTGCATGATCAGCAGGGAAAGGGCCTCGTGGTGTGCGCCTTTTATGACCACGTTCTCGAGGGCGTGGGAGAAAGGGCCGTGGCCCACGTCGTGGAGCAGTATGGCGACCTTTACACCAAGCTCTTCCTCTTCGCTGATAACGACGCCTTTGCGTCTTAGCTCGTTGACGGCATTCCCCATCAGGTGATAGGCTCCCAGGGAGTGGTGCAGCCGGGTATGGACGGCTCCGGGATAGACGAGGTGCGCAAAAGCCATCTGGTGGATACGCCGCAAACGCTGGTAAAAAGGATGTGCGACTATGTTCAACAGCAGGGGATGATCCAGTGTGATAAAGCCGTATACGGGGTCATTTATGATCTTTCGCGATAAATGGGCCATTCTCCGGGTGTTTTGTTAAAACGGTCTAAAACAATTGTCAAATCTAATTAAAATTGGCCGAGAGTTTGTAGTTTGTGGGATATGCCACTAGCGAAAATACTTTGGGTCGATGACGAAATAGAGAGCTTGCATTCCCAGATACTCTTTTTGGAAAATAAAGGATATGAGGTAAAGGCCCTGACCAATGGTTTTGATGCTATCGATTATGTAAAGGAAAATCCTATCGACGTCGTTCTGCTGGACGAGACGATGCCTGGAATAACTGGACTGGAGACGCTTGCCAAGATCAAGGAGGCGAATCAGCAGACCCCGGTAGTCCTGATCACCAAGAATGAGACGGAGAATCTGATGGATGACGCTATCGGGAGCCAGATAACGGATTACCTGATCAAGCCGGTCAACCCCAACCAGGTGTTGCTCAGCCTGAAGAAGATCATCGATAACAAAAGGCTGGTGGCGGAGAAGACGACCACGGCGTATCAGCAGCAGTTCCGGAACCTTTTTATGGCGCTCAACAGCAATCCTGACTACAACGAGTGGATGGATATCTATAAAAAGCTTGTTTACTGGGAGCTGGAGATGGAGAAGTCCGACAGTCCGGAGATGCGTGAGGTTTTGCAGACGCAAAAACAGGAGGCGAATACGGAGTTCTTCAAATTCGTGAGCAAGAACTATGCGAGCTGGGTGCATCCGCGGTCGACAGAGGGGCCGATCATGTCGCATAATCTTATTCAGTTCAAGGTATTGCCGCATGTTGAAAAGGGCACCTCGACTTTTTTTGTCCTGCTCGACAATCTTCGTATCGATCAGTGGAAGGCGATCCAGCCCATTTTCGCCGAGAGTTTCCGCATACTCGAGGAGGACAGCTTTTACAGCATCCTGCCTACCGCGACACAGTACAGCCGCAACGCCATTTTTTCGGGTCTGATGCCCGTGGATATCGAAAAGCAGTTCCCGTCGCAGTGGAAGAATGACGACGAGGAAGGCGGAAAGAATCTTTTCGAGGAAGAGTTCTTCCGGGGGTTGCTCAAGCGGCTGAAGAAGGACCAGCTGAAGTTCTCGTATACGAAAGTGCTCAACTATCAGGCCGGTCAGGACCTGGTGAATAACATTCACAATCTGCTGAACAACGACCTCAACATCATCGTGTATAACTTCGTGGACATGCTCAGTCACGCGCGGACCGAGATGGAGGTGCTGAAAGAGCTGGCGAGCGACGAGATCAGCTACAGGAGCATCACCGCCAGCTGGTTTGAGCACTCGCCTCTGCACCAGGCGCTGAAGAAGATCGCCGATAAGAAGATCAATCTCATCCTGGCGACGGATCACGGCAGCGTGCGGGTGAAGACGCCTTATAAGGTCATCGGGGACAAGCAGACCACCACCAATCTCCGCTATAAGCACGGCCGCAATCTCAACTATGAGGCCAAGGAAGTGCTGGCATTCCGCGATCCGAAGGAGGCTGGTCTGCCGGTGCCTACGGTCAATTCGTCCTTTATCTTTGCCCGTGGGGATGGGTTCCTTTGCTATCCCAATAACTATAACTACTACGTCAACTACTACCGAAATACGTTTCAGCATGGTGGGGTGAGTCTGGAGGAGATGATCATTCCGGTTGTCCGGATGGCGAGCAAGAATGTGTGAATAAGGTGGATAAAATGCCCTGAGAGGCCCCCCCTGCCCTCTTTATAAGTGTTAATTTTGGAGAACAGGATGGCACGAGTGCAACGACTGCATCGGACCATTGAAAAGAATTATAATTCCCGATGAAATTCACACAATCTACTCTCGATAAGATCGAGCGAATATTGGATGAAACGGAATACATCGTACGCTACGAAAGAGGCAATTTCCAGAGTGGCTATTGTATTCTGGAGCAGAGAAAGGTGGTGGTGCTGAATAAATTCCTCCAGCTGGAAGGTCGTATCAGCACGCTGGTCGATATCATCCCTCAGCTGAGGATCAACCCGGAGATGCTGAGTCCTGAAGTAAAAAAGATTTACGACGACGTTGTCGCAATGGCCCATCAGGTGGGTGAAGGAAATGAGTAATCCTCCGTTAAAGATCATCTTTTTAGGTACCGGGACCAGCACGGGTGTCCCGATGATAGCCTGCCCCTGCGCTGTATGTGCATCCACTGACAAAAGAGACAAGCGACTCCGCAGCAGCATTATGGTGCAGTCGCCGACGACGACTATCGTTGTCGATACCACGCCGGATTTCCGATATCAGATGTTGCGGAAAGAAGTGCGACAGCTGGACGGCGTTATTTTTACCCATCCGCACAAGGATCACCTGGCTGGTCTGGACGATGTGCGGGCTTTCAATTTCTTTCAGCGGGAGGCGATGAATCTGTACGCCAACGAGATGACGCAGGAGACGATCGTGCGGGAGTTCCCGTATGCGTTTGCCGATATGAAATACCCGGGCATTCCGGATCTGCGGCTCAATGACATTGACAAGGACCCGTTTGTGATCGGGGATATCACTATTCAGCCGATACAGGTCTGGCATATGAAGATGCCGGTGCTTGGTTTCCGGTTTGGTGATTTTACCTATATCACGGATGCCAACCGGATCGAGGAAAGCGAGCGGGAAAAGATAAGGGGTAGTCAGCAGATCGTGCTAAATGCGCTGCGCCACGAGAAGCACGTTTCGCATTTTTCGCTCAGCGAGGCAATCGATGAGGTGCGGTCGCTTGGAGTGCCCAGGGCCTGGTTTACGCATGTCAGCCATCAGCTGGGGAAGCATGCCGAAGTTGAGCCGGGGTTGCCCGAAGGGATGCACCTGGCTTATGACGGACTGGTCCTGGAAGCATGACGTTCCGGGGACCGGGGCTTGCGGCCGGTTGGGTTAGTTGCGGTCCGATCTACTGCGCGTTTCCCGGGTCCGTTGCTGGGATTGTTAATGATTTGCAACTGTCTTTTCGGGGTTAAACTTTCTTTCTTTTTGCGGGTCTATTCAGGCATAAAAACAGAGTATGAGAAAAATAGTCCTGTTCTTGCCTGCCCTACTCCTGGTTGCCGTTACGTCTTTTGGCCAGACGGCCGTTGAGTTCATTCCGCAGGGCGGCTATACTTTTGGAAGCAATACCGACTTCCCCGACCTCTATGGTCATGTCGACGGCGCCTGGAGCCTCGGCGGCGCGATAAAGTTCAATGTTAACCGGAACCTGGGCATCGAAGTCCTTTACAATCATATCAGTACGACTTCGGGTCTATACTACTATGACGACCATAGCGCGTATACTTACGGGAATTTGGGCATCAACTATATCATGATCGGGCCGGTGGAATCCTTTACAATCCCCGGGTCTACAGTTCGTCCCTTTATCGGTGCGATGCTGGGTGCGGCGATCATGGATCCGGAGGGTGACAATACCTTTACCAAGTTCGCGGCCGGGTTTCAGCTGGGTACCAATATCTACGTCTCGCCCCGGGTAGGTCTTCAGCTGAAGGCGCAGATGTTGTCCCCTGTGGATGCGGCCGGTGGCAGCCTGTTCTTCAGCAACTATGGTTCGGGTGCGGGAATCAGCACCTATTCTTCGATGTATCAGTTCAGTCTAAATGCGGGGCTGATCATTGGTCTGGGTCAGATACTGCCTGAGCCGAGCTACCACCAGTCGCGCCGCCCCGGGCCGAGGTACAGGAGATATTATTACTAGATTCAACGGGTTGATCCATACCCCCTTATATATAGACCCGCCTAATGGCGGGTTCTTTATTTTTGTCCGGTGAAGGAGTGGGATAGCGGACCGATGAGGAGTGGGATTGTCAGACCGATGAAGGAGTGGGATTGTCAGACCGATGAAGGAGTGGGATTGTCAGACCGATGAAGGAGTGGGATCGCGGACTGATGAGGAGTGGATTTCCCGAGGGTCGATGAAGGATGCGTTTCTGCCGGACCGATGAGGCATTCTTTGATTTAACGAACTAACGTTTGTTAGTTTGCTAAAAAATGTTTTACTTTGATCCGTGATGGATTGTCGGTTAAAATTGATTTTTTTCTACTTTTTTTGCCGCAATTCGATATATTTATAACGATTGTTTGCCAGTGTTCCCAGGCAATAGCCTCACCGGTTGTTGCCTGGTTTTTTTGGGAAGGGGGCCATTTAGTCCGGGACTATTGGATGGAGGACCGGTTGGCCGGGATGGGGGACCATTGAATGGAGGACCTGGGGGCTATGAATCGGGGGCTGAGTACAAATCTGGCGACACTAAATGTTTATCTTACATGGAATTTGCAACGGAAGAACTTACCAGACAAGTTGGGCAAACGGCCCGCGATTTTGCCAATCAATACATCAAGCCTTATGTCATGGAATGGGACGAGTCCCAGCATTTTCCGCATGAAGTCTTTGCGGGACTGGGCCGTCTTGGCCTGATGGGGGTTGTCGTTCCGGAAGAATACGGCGGTTCCGGCCTGTCTTACATCGAATATGTCACTGTTATCCAGGAGATAGCGAAGGTCTGCGGGGGCATCGGTCTCAGTCTCGCCGCCCATAACTCTCTTTGCACCGGGCATATTCTTGCGTTCGGCAATGAAACCCAAAGGAAAAAATTCCTACCTCGTCTCGCCAGTGGTGAGGCCATTGGCGCCTGGGGTCTCACCGAGGCCAATACCGGCAGCGATGCCGGGAATATGCAGTGCACCGCGGTTAAAGATGGGAAGGACTGGGTGCTCAACGGCACCAAGAACTGGATCACCCATGGTATCAGCGGCCAGATTGCGGTGGTCGTCGCGAGGACCGGAGAGCCCCGGACCCGAAACAACGCTACTGCCTTTATCGTCGAGCGGGGGACACCCGGTTTCAGCGGTGGCAAGAAGGAGAATAAATTAGGCATGCGTGCCAGCGAGACGGCGGAGATGATCTTTGACCAGTGTCGTATTTCCGATGAGAATCGTCTGGGCGAGGTCGGCGACGGTTTTCGTCAGGCGCTGGCCGTGCTGGACGGTGGACGCATCTCGATCGCGGCTCTATCCATTGGCATTGCCAAGGGAGCTATGGAAGCGGCTATTCAGTATTCGAAAGAGCGGCACCAGTTCGACCAGCCGATCAGTAATTTTCAGGGTATTTCCTTCAAATTGGCCGATATGGCCACCGAGATCGCCGCGGCCGAGCTTTTGACCTTCCAGGCGGCCGATCTGAAGAACAGGCACCTGCCGATGACGCGCCAGGCTGCCATGGCCAAGTATTATGCCAGCGAGGTAGCGGTCAGGACCTCCAATGACGCCGTCCAGATATTTGGCGGATATGGATATACCAAGGATTTTCCCGTCGAGAAATTCTATCGTGACAGCAAGCTTTGTACGATAGGAGAGGGAACCTCTGAGATACAAAAGATCGTGATTGCCAGAGAGGTATTGAAGGGGTAAAAGGGGACATCAATACAACGGTGTTGGGTATCCGATTTGTGGTCAATACGCTTGTCAAGGAGCAGAGTCCGGGTTTCAGGACATTGATCAGGACGACGAGCGAGGCGGCTGTGGATACGCTTCTTACGGTTACCCACACAGAGGCGGTCCACGTACTATTAGGGCATGAAGTCATCGTCCTCCTTTGGACCGTATTTATCGAACAGCTTATCGATAGCTCCGGAAAAAAGGGGGAATTTTTCTTTCGTAAAATTCTTGATGACCTCTATCGCCTTGTAGGCCTGTTCTTCCGTGAGTCCTTCGGCTTTGAGCCGGTCGATAAGTTCCTGCATGGTTGGTATGATTTTACGCCGGCATCTTTATAAAATATGAATCCCCGCCGGTTGGCGGGGATCATTTACTTCAATGTCAGGCGACTTTGAGCAGATTCATTTTGCTCTTGTCGAATTTCTTTTGTGCGTATTCCAGGTCGAGGTGGAATTTGGTCTCTTTTGCGGACGGCAGCTCGAACATGGCATCTGTCAGTATGCTTTCACAGATGCTCCTGAGGCCGCGTGCGCCCAATTTATATTCCACCGCCTTGTCGACCATGAAGTCCAGGACCTCGTTGTCGAAGCTCAGCTGGATGCCTTCCAGCTCAAATAGTTTCTTGTACTGGCGGATGAGCGAGTTCTTGGGTTCCGTCAGGATCGACCGGAGGGTAGTCTTGTCCAGCGGGTCGAGGTGGGTTACCACGGGCAGACGGCCCAGCAACTCGGGTATCAGGCCGAACGACTTGAGGTCGGGGGCATTGACGTACTGCAGGAGGTTCTTTTTGGCGGCTTCCTGCTGCTCTTTATTCACGTTGAAGCCGATGGCGTTGGTGTTAATCCGGCGGGCGATGATCTTGTCTACGCCGTCGAATGCGCCTCCGCAGATAAAGAGGATATTCTGTGTATTGATCTTGATCAGCTTTTGCTCGGGGTGCTTTCTGCCACCCTGAGGGGGGACGAGTACGTCGGTGCCTTCCAGCAGCTTGAGCAGGCCTTGCTGAACGCCTTCTCCGCTGACGTCGCGGGTGATGGAGGGGTTGTCTCCTTTGCGGGCGATCTTGTCGATCTCGTCGATGTATACGATACCTCTTTCTGCCGCGGTGACGTCATAATTGCATACCTGGAGGAGGCGGGTCAGAATGCTTTCGACGTCTTCGCCGACGTAGCCGGCTTCGGTGAAGACGGTGGCGTCCACGATGGCGAAGGGTACGTTCAGCAGGCGGGCGATCGTTTTGGCCAGCAGGGTTTTGCCGGTACCGGTCTCGCCGACCATGATGATATTGCTCTTCTCTATCTCGACCTCATTCTCCACTACCTTTTGCTGCAGGCGTTTGTAATGGTTATATACGGCTACGGAAAGTACCTTTTTGGCGTCTTCCTGTCCGATGACGTATTCATCGAGGATCCGTTTGATCTCGATGGGTTTCTTTACTGTAAGCTTGAATGAGCTGGCGCCGGTGTTGTCTTCGCGGATCATCAGCTCCTGTTGGATGATCTCCTGTGCATGCTCAACGCAATTCTCACAAATATGTCCTTCCTGGCCGGCGATGAGGATCTTCACTTCATCACGATTGCGCCCGCAGAAAGAACAATGCAACGTATTTTTTGCCATTATAGCTAATTATCCAGGTTTGAATCACAAAGTTACCCAACTTATTGGATTCTCCCAGTATGTTGGAAAAAACAGTCCCGAAATTTTCGGGACTGTTGCTAAATTTGAAATTATGTTAGTTGCTGTTTTGCAACAACTTGCGACTAGGCCGGCCGTCGTTTGACGGACCCCGGGGGCTATTGTTTCTCGTACATGCCGTCCACGATGCCGTATTCGATAGCCTCTTTAGCGTCCATCCAGTAGTCCCTGTCGAAGTCCTTCATGACCTGGTCGAATTTCTTCCCGCAATTCTCTGCCAAGATCCGGGCGCTGATGTCCTTGACCCGGCGGGTTTGTTTGGCGGTGATCTCCAGGTCTATGCTTACCCCCTGCATATATCCGCCCAGGCTTGGCTGGTGGATCATGATCTCGGAGAGGGGATAGACGAACCGGCGGCCCTTGGTACCACCGCTGAGGAGGATGGAGCCCATGGAGGCGGCCAGACCCATACAGATGGTGCTTACCGGGCTCTTTAGGAGCTTCATCGTGTCATAGATGATAAAGCCGGAGGTTACGACTCCGCCTGGGCTGTTGATGAAGAATTTGATCTCTTCGCCGGGCTTATCGGCGTCGAGCAGCCGCAGCTTGGTCACCACGTCCCTGGCCGACTTGTCATCGACGGGGCCCCAGAGCTCAACGCTGCGGTTCTCAAAGAAATATTTCTCCATCTTTTTGGCGAGGATGCCGTATTCGGGTCCCTTTTCGTCTTCCTTTGGCTTTTCTTCCGGCTCGTCGTCCATATATGTTGGCTTCAGCAAATATTTTGAATAATTCATTCTTTTGTATTTAGTGTTGAAGATTCGGTGATTTACTCTTTTCCTTCTTTTCTGGGGTTGAGCAGGAGAACTTCATCTACCAGGCCGTAGTCCTTTGCTTCCTGGGCCGTCAGCCAGTAGTCGCGGTCGCTGTCCTTTTCCACCTGTTTGGCCGTCTTGCCGGTGTGGAATGCGGTGATCTCATAGAGTTCTTTGCGGAGCTTTTTGATCTCGTTGACCGTGATCTCGATATCGGAGGTTTGTCCGCCGATGGCGCCGCTAGGCTGGTGCATCATGACCCGGCTGTGCTTCAGGGCTGTGCGTTTGCCCTTGGTGCCGGCGCACATGAGGACCTGTCCCATGGAGGCGGCCATGCCGATGCAGATGGTAGACACGTCGGGGGTTACGTATTGCATGGTGTCGTAGACGCCGAGGCCGGAGTATACACTACCGCCGGGGCAGTTGATATACATTTGGATATCGCGGTGACGATCGGTGCTGTCCAGGAACAGCAGCTGGGCGGTCACGATGTTGGCGACCTCTTCGTTGATCGGGTAGCCGAGGAAGATGATGCGGTCCATCATCAACCGGCTGTATACGTCCATTACGGCGACGTTCATGGGTCTTTCTTCGATGATGTTCGGGGTAAGGTTGGTCACAGCACCCGCGGTGTTGATACCCGTGATGACATTGGGAGTAAGATTCCTAACGACGTATTTGTTGTAATCGTTCAGCGTATTACTGGAAATGCCACGATGTTTCACAGCATATTTCTCGAATTCGTTTGGATTCATAATTTTATTTTTCAAATGATTTAATGCCGATTCTATTCTCAGAACAGGAAACTTCCTTTCAAATCTCCGTCCAAACTTTCAAATTGCCAAAAAACTGACAGCTTGTCTGCTCGTTGAGGGTAAAAAATTGAGGGCAGACCTTATGGCCTGCCCCCGGGGCGAGAAATATTTGATACCGGCGCCCTCGGCGGGCGTGCGACTGTCGACTAGTGGTGATGGTGCTGGTGCGCCTCGATCTCGTGCTGGAATTCCGCCACACTGATGGGCTTTTCCGTCGGGTTGATCCTGGTTTCGGCCCAGCCGAAGACCTTGTCGGTCTGGATCCTGTGGACGGTATCCTCTACAAATTTGCGGTCCTGCATCATGCGCTGCACGTACTCGGCTACCCAAGGCTGTTCTTCGGCTCCGGCGGGCATACCCATGTAGCCGAACAGCTGCTGTTTGGCGAAGTTGCGAATGTCGTCCTGGGTTACTTCGATATTATTCTCGGTAACCACCTTGTCGACGATGAGCGTCCATTTCAGCTGGTTGACGAAGGACGGAAATTCCTGCTCTACCTCGGCCTGGGACTTGGGCTGTTCGCCGCCTGTCTGCATCCAGCGTTTGAGGAAGTCTTCGGGAAATTCGATCCTGGTCTGGTCAAGGAGGACGTGATACAGGGAATGCTGCAGCTGGTTGCGGCTCTGGCCGTCCCAGTAGGCCTGGATGTCGGCTTTCACGCTGTCGCGGTATTCTGCCTCCGTGGTGATATTCTTACCGGGAGCAGCGACCTTGAAGAACTCTTCGTTGAGGTCAGCTTTTTCGATAAGCCCTACCTTAGTGATCTCGGCCTTGAAATATTTATCAGCGCCGGTTGCATCGTGCTTATCCAGTCCAAGGTCGTTCAGTACCCATTCCCTTTCCTTTTCTTCAAATGCCGTGGAGGGCTGGAGGACGATGAAATCGCCTTTTTTCAAGCCTGTCCATTTAGGACGGGTCGCTTCGTTGAAATATTTTACAAGGAGGGAATTGTCCTTTTTTATGCCTCCTTCTATGGGCTGACCGGAGGGGTCGGTCTCGGTGAAGGTCAGGTTGAGCACGTTCTCGTCGCTGGCGACGGTCTCGGGCTCGGTCATTTTGCCATTCCGGGTCCGCTGACGTTCGACCTCTTCTTCGACCATTTCCGGGGTGACGTCGACTTTCAGCCGGGTCAGATGAGCGGAGCCCAGGTCTGCGAGGTTGAAGGCGGGTTTCAGCCCTATCTCGAAGGAGAAGGCATAGTCGGCGGGGTTATTGATATCGATCTGTCGTGCGTCGTTCTCAGGCAGGGGCAGCGGCTGTGCGAAGATCTCGAGCTTTTCGCTGGACATATAAGAGGTGAGCTCTTTTTCCACCGTCCTCAGCACTTCGTCGGTGAATACGGAGCTTCCGTACATCTTTTTTATCAGGCCGGCGGGCACCATTCCTTTCCGGAATCCGGGGATATTCGCCTGTTTGCCATATTGTTTCAGGGCTTTTTCGAAAGAAGGCAGGTAGTCGCCCTTCGAAATATTGACGGTTATCTTGTCCGTCAGGAGCCCAATATTCTCCCTCGTTACTGTTGCCATATTGATATATTATTTTAAATCGGGGGGCAAAGGTAAGCAATTTAATGGGATTTCCGGCCCCGGCGGTTTGGTGATGGATTTTAGGGGTGTTTTGGGGGGATCGCGGGGCGGCCGGATCGGGGGGCGGATCGCGGGGTGTTTGGTCGGATCGCCCGGCCGAGTGACAGGGAATTGCCGATGCCTCGGGGTGACCGGGGATATTGGACCGATGAGCGGGATAGGCGTCAGCGGGCCGGGCGGGTGCCCGCGTCAGAAAAGCCGCAGCTCCGTAGCCATGCGGATAAGGGCGGCGGCGTTGCCGACCCCAAACTTCTGCATGAGATTGCGTCGGTGGGTCTCGACGGTAAAAGGGCTGAGAAAAAGCTGGGTGGCTATCCCGGCGGTGGTATTGCCGGCGGCGATCAGCTTCAGGATCTCCTTTTCCCGCCGGGTGAGCCGGGGCACGCCGTCAGCCGGTTCGCGGTCGGGGAGGCGTGCCAGGATGGTCTGTACGTCCTGGCTGAGCACCAGCTTGCCGGCCAGGGCGTCGCGGATACATTGGGACAGCTCTGCTGCCGATGCGTTCTTGAGGAGGTAGCCCGCGGCGCCTTCCTGCAGAAGACGGGTGATCATCCCGCGTTCGTTATGGTTGCTGATGATTATGATACGGGTGGCGGGGTACTGTCGTCGGATCTCGGCGCAGAGCTCGATCCCGTTGCGGTCCGGCAGGTTGATGTCGAGAAGCAGGATATCGACCGGGTATTTCGCCAGGTGGGCGAGCCCTTCCGCTGCGCTGGTGAAGCAGCCTGTGATCCCGATGCCTTCTACGTTGCGCAGCAGGGACGTGAACCCTTCCAGCACTACGGGATGGTCGTCGATGATGATGACGGACACCGTGCTATTTGTGTACATGGACCTCAATATTTATGGTTGTGCCCTCATTGGGCGTAGAATGTATTTCCATCTTTCCTTTCAGGAAGTCTACCCTGTTGCGAACGTTTGACAGACCGATGCCGTTGTCATGGACATCGGCTGGCTGGAAGCCGCGTCCGTCGTCTTCTACGGAAATGAAGAAGATGTCTTCGTTCTGGCTGCATTGCACGAGAATGACGCTGGCCGAGGCATGCCGGATGGCATTGCTCAGCAGCTCCTGCACGATGCGATAGATGGCGGCCTGTTCGGATGGGATTATAGATCTGCTGATGCCATAGCTTTGAAACTCTACCTGGAGGCCGGGAGACTGAAGTCCAGAGCATAATTCTTTTAGTGCGGCTTCCAGACCAAATTGCAGGAGAGTTTCCGGCATCATATCGCGGGCGATGCGGCGCAGCTCCTGGACGGATTGGTCCAGCTGGTTAATGATCTTATACAGGTCCATATCGGATCTTTTATTCTCTTCATTTTGGGTGTGTGGATCGGCGGCGGCCGAGTCGGCAAATGCAGAAAGCTTCATTTTCACCCCGGCGAGCATGCCCCCCAGGCCGTCGTGGAGGTCGCGGGCGAGACGATTCCTTTCCTGCTCCTGTCCCGTGAGCATAGCATTGTAGACCGTCAGCTGGTGTGCTTCTTCCTGCTGCCGCGCCGAGCGCTGTTTGTTGCGATAGAGCAGGAGGAGCGAGAAGGCCACCAGGAGGAGGATCAGCATCCCGCTGCCGAGAAGGTATTTGAGGAGGCGGTCGTGCTGCAGCACCAGCTGCTGCTGGCGGGTCTGACTTTGCAGCGTGACGATCTCCTTTTCTTTTCTCTCTGTCTGGAACCTTGTTTCGAGTTCGCTGATCCTGACCTTATTGTTCTCGTCGTTGAGGCTGTCTGCGAGCCGGCTGTATTCCGAGAGCCAGCGATAGGCTTTCTGCCAGCTGCCCGTTCTTTCTTCTGCCTCGGCAAGGTTCTTCAGCATCGAAAGCCGGTTATCGGTAATGGGGAAGCCGGCGGTCTTATCCTGCAATTCGTACAATATCTTTTTGGCGAGCGTGTAATTCTTTTCTTCTGAATAGATCTTGTATTTTCCCATCAACAGATTGAGCGAAGGGTATAGCTGTTTCCAGCGGGAGGCAGCGGCCAGGCCCTTGTCATAGTTGTCCAGCGCCTGTGGAAACGACTTTGTATAATAGTAATACATTCCTTTCGCAGTGTAGTACAGGATCCATTCCTGGCTGTCGGGGTTGTGGGAGAGGATGGAGAGCGCCTTGTCAAGATAGGGTATCGATTCCGGATATTTTTCCTGGAAGAGCAGGGTCTGTGCGGCGTAGCAGCAGCAGGTCGCCAGGTCTTCATAGCCCAGGTTGTCGCCGAACTGACGGATGGTCCTGTTGTAGTAGCCGAGCGCCTTGTCGTACTGTCCATAGTTCATCAGCACCATTCCTATGTCCTTATACGTTAGTGCCAGCGTTACCGGATCGCCTGCCTTTTCCAGCAGAGGGGCGACCTTGTTCAGCATGATATCGAGGAACTGTTTGCTGTCATCCTTTCGCTGACGGATAGCGCCGTAGTTGTGCCAGATGCGTGCTCTGTATTTGAGTCCGCGGAACGAGCTGTCGTTGCGCAGCATCTGTTCTGCCGTCATCAACTCTTCTGCTGCTTTGGAAAGGTTGTAGTGCTCCATGTACACATTGCCTGTATAGAAATGGGAGAGGGCGATGCGGAAGCTGTTCTTTATTTTCAGGCTGGCCTCTCCGGACTGCAGCGCATAGTCCATTGCTTTGGCGGAATCCTTGTATAGCCAGTAGCTGGAAAGGCTTTGCATGGCGTCAATGCGGACTGTATCGATCGCGCTGGTCCTCAAAAGGGCCTCGAGGCTGTCGACCCGTCGGCTATCGTCGATGGGCCGCTGGGCGCCGGCGGGCATGCCCATCAGAGTGACAAGGCCGGTAATCAGCAGGATCATGCTTGTTCTAAAAAATAGCATTCATAAAACTAAAATAATCGACTCATCCGGACAGCTATCCAGGAAAGCTTTTTCTTCGCATACGAAAAATACCGGAAAACCGTTAGGGATTTTTTCATGGTTTCGTGGTATTGGCTTGCATTTTGAAATTAATTCACTTTGCTTGTATTTAAAGAAGCCCTGGAAGGGATTCGTCCGGGGACGAGTATAACGAAGTCCCCGATCGAGCCGCCCAACGGTGTTGGGTGGCGAAGATCTGAATTATTAGCGCTTTGTCGGAGATCCGCTAATTTTTTGGAAGGCGAATCTCCAACACAAATTTAAAACACCCAGATATGAAGAAAAAATGTTCACTGTTCCTATGCGTAGCTCTTTGTTTTCTTTTCGTTCACCAGGCTTCTGCTCAGAAAGGTTCCTCCTATGACAATGCGGTTGGTATGCGCATTGAATTTGGAAACAAGTATGGCACCTGGGCTGGTTTTTCAGGGAAGCATTTCTTCTCCGACAATGTCGCCGGCGAGCTGATGTTGCTTTTTGGTGACGGCGTAACCCTGCTCGAACCAGAAATTCAGTATCATGGGGATATCGAGAATGCGGCAGGTTTGAGATGGGTGCTTGGTTTCGGCCCCGGTTTTGCGTTTGGCAACGGTTCCAGTGATGTCCTGTTGCGTCCATTGGCGGGTCTTGACTACAAGATCCAGGACGTGCCCATCAATCTGACCTTTGACTGGAGGCCGGCGTTTGTTATTACCCATGGCACGGACTTCAATGCAGCCCGGTTTGGCCTCGGTATTCGCTACGCCTGGTAATCAGCAGCTGTAGCACTGCCAGTCCGCTACCGAGTGCGACGGCACCACACGCATATAATAATGAAATATCCACGACGGGATGGGAGGATGTCTGGAGACAGAGTCCCATCACTGAAATACCTATACCAGACCCAATGGTATAGATCGACGATTGCAGGCCCGCCGCTATCCCCTGTTTGTCTGGTGCTACTCCTGTCAGTGACAGAATAGTCAGCGCAGGATATCCGATCGCAATGGCTATACTATTCACGAGCAGCAGTGCCACCAGATACCAGGGGAGGCGGTGGGTATAGATGCCCGCGCCCAGCAGGATCGTTCCCACCAGCAGGCAGATGAGGGCAATCAGTCCCGTACCTGCCACTCCTACCCTCCTGAACAGGCGGGGTAATATCCATCTTGAGACCAGCGCCGACGCGATGCTATAGGGAAACAGGAGCAGCCCTGCCGGCTGGACCTTCCAATCCATTACTTCATAAAGGGCGAGGGTTGAAATAGCAATAAACGACAAAAAACTAAAGCCGAGCAGTGAAAAAGCTATCAAACCTCTGACGGCTATCGGGGAGGGGTATATCCCCCGCTGAAAGAAGGGCTGGGGCTGGCGTCGGTCGAATCGCATCAACCAGGCGCCGCTGGCTGCCGCTGCGAGAAGACAGGGCAGCGTTTTCCATCCCAGGATAGCGGATTCATGAATGGCGAATGAGAACAGTAGCAGGGACAGCGTGAGCCAGCAGGCCGTTATGAGCGGAAGAGGCGGGCGGTCGGCGGGAGGGTCCGGTGGTATCGAGATCGATCCTGCGATCAATATCAGTGCGATAACGGGAGGATTTATTCCGAAGATCCAGCGCCAGCTGAATGTGGCGGCGACCAGGCCGCCTATCGAAAGCCCGCCGGCAAAGCCGATGGCGGCGAACGCCCCGAATATCCCGAAAGCTGCGCGATGCTGGTGTTCGCCGGTGAAATGACGCGATAGCAGGGAGATGCCGCCGGGCATGGCCAGTGCGGCGCCGATGCCTTGTCCCGCCCGTGCCGGCAGCAGGAACAGCAGCTGGGGACTGGTGAATGCGAGCAGGGAGGCGACGCCGAAGAGGGCCATGCCGATGAGAAAGATCTTTTTGCTGCCGGCAAAGTCGCAAAGCCTTCCGCCGAGCAGGAGGCAGCCGCCAAAGCTCAGCAGATAGATCGTCTGAATCCACTGGGCCGTTGCCAGCGATATCTGCAGGTCGGCTGCTATCAGGGGCAGGGAGAGGTTGACGATGGATACGTCGAAGGCTTCGAAGAAGATGGCGGAGCAGGCCAGCCAAAGGAGGATATACTGCCCGCGGCTGAATAGTCGTTTCATGGCGGGAAGCTAGGATAAAGGTTTTTTGTTCCATTAACAAATAAATTTTTAGTACAATTGAGATTACCGCAGTCGATTTGTAGTACGTTTGTTCTGTTTTGCAAAAACTCATTCAATGAAAAAAGAACAAACACCTCCTTCGCCTGAGCTGGATGCGATCGATATACGGATACTCAATCTTCTCCAGGAGAACGGCCGTCTTTCTATCCGGGAACTGGCTAAAAAGGTCAATCTCTCGCCCACCCCTGTACACGAACGTCTCCGGCGTCTGGAGTCGACGGGGATCATCGACCATTATGCTGCGGTTGTCGACCCGGGTCGCATCGGGCATTTGATCGTCTTCTTTGTAAACGTTATTTTGAAAGAGCATTCGACCCGGCTGGGCGGGGAATTCATCCGGAAGATCACGTCTTTTCCCGAGGTGGTGGAGTTTTATACTATTGGAGGCGAACACGATTTCATGATCAAGGTGATGGTTCCGGATATGGCCTCCTATCGAAGGTTCTTTGTAGATCAGCTGGGGGAAGTGCCGAATATTGCGCGGCTGCAGAGCGTGATTGTGCTGGATACGATCAAAAAAGACAACAAGATACCGTTATGACCAATGCCGAAACCAATTTACCTATCTTTTCACATGTCGAGCCGGTGCTTCCGGTGAGGGACATCCGGGAAACGATCGCTTACTGGCGGGAAGTTCTTGGTTTCACGTCGCAGTGGACCTGGGGCGATCCGCCGAACCTTGGAGCGGTCTCCTGGCAGTCGGTTCATGTCCAGTTCTACCTGCAGAATGAGTGGAAAGGAGGGGGAAGTTCGGTCTGGATCAGGCTTCAGCGGATCGAGTCCCTTTACCGGCTGCATCAGCAGCGGAAGGTGGATATTGTCGAGCCGCTGGAGAACAAGCCCTGGGGCCTGGCGCAGTATACCGTCCGGGAGATCAATGGCCATTATCTGTGTTTTGCGGGGATGGTCGAGGAGAGGGAGAAGAGCGTGGTCACTATGCCTTCGACGATACGCATCACGGGGCGTGTTCCGAGAGTGAAGGAATTTCAGCAACTACAGGTCAGTGTTGGCTGGGGGAAGGAGGTCGTTGAGGCGAAGACTGTGGCTGAGCTTGCTGCTATTGATGACCGGACAGAGCGGGTGCTTGCGGCGGCCATTTATGGGGTAGTGGCGGTGGACACGGTCGGTGGGGAAGTCGTTGGCTGTGCGCTGCTGCTCGGGGATGGGGTCAGCTATTATTATGTAAAGGACGTCATGGTACACAGGAACTGGCAGGGCCGGCGGATCGGCACAGCTTTGATGCAGGAACTGGTCAGCTGGCTGGAGAAGAATGCGAGGCGGGGTGCGCTGGTGGGCTTGTTCACGAGGGAGGGGCTGGAGCCTTTCTATAAACAGTTCGGTTTTGCCAGCGGCTATGCGATGTTGCGATATATAAATTCATAAGAAAAGGGAAAACGCGTCGTTTTCCCTTTGGGAGGATGTTCCCTTTGTGCGGGCGATAGGAATCGAACCTACATGGATTGCTCCGCTAGATCCTAAGTTTTTCCTTCAGCTTTATCTAGTTGAATCTTATTTAACCTTATTTAACTTAACTACTTGGTTCTAAATAGTTAAAACGTTGTTCGGTACCTTTATTTGGACGTTGATATACCTCAATTAACTGCTGGTTGCCAGCAAATTTCCAGCAAATTCTTGGGGGAGTAGTTTCGTAAATATCAAAAACGTTCAAATATGAAAATACCAAAATTTACAGTTGATATCGATACGCGGAGACTGAAAATCAAAAATGGAACCTATCCAGTCAAGTTGTATGTCGACTACAATGACGTTCCAAACACCTACGGTACCATTTATGACATGACATTGGAGGAGTGGCAAAAGCTGAAACAGTCGCACGTTAGCACCAGTCTCCGGGAGAAGAGGGATAAGCTTCAAGAGTTGGAGGACAAAGCCCGTGAGTTTGCCCGAAGCCTGGAGATATTCTCATTCAATCGGTTTGAACAACTGTTTATAGAGGGCAACCCTTTAATAAAGGCGCGCAAGCGAACAAATAAAGGAGGATCGTCTCCGGCGGACAGCTTCGATTTCACTCCCTTTTTAGAAAAGGTATACATTCTAAAGGACGAAGATCTCGGAAAAGGCTCCATCCTGGATGTATTTGTAATGAAAATTAAAGACCTGCTCCAGGAAGGCAGCGTCGGGACCGCCCAGGTATACCAGGCGGCGTACTATTCGTTAAAATCCTATTGGGGATTGAAGCGATTTGGGGAGATTAGCGTGTCTGTTATAAAACAGTATGAGCGATCGCAGAAAGAAAAGGGCAATTCCCGATCCTATGTAGGGATAAATCTCCGGACTTTAAGGGCAATGTTCAATTATGCGGATGCTAAAGGAATAATCGACAAGAAAAAGTATTATCCGTTCGGAAGATATAAATATGTCATCGCTAAGCCTGCGAAAAGAAAAAAGTTTTTAACACCGCAGCAATTGGCTGCAGTCTATTTCTATCAGTCAGACGATTGTGATTTGCGGGAAGCAGTTGCGTACTGGAAATTTCTTTATCTCGGGAATGGCATGAACATGAAAGACGCATTACTTCTGACATGGGATTGCTGTCAGGGCAACTATATTGTTTTTGAACGCGCAAAAACGGAACTGACAGCAAAAGGGGAGCAAGACTCTATTGATGTATTTATATCGGATGACCTGCGGGATATCCTCAATTATCTGGGAACTAAAGACAAGTCTCCCGATAATTATATTTTCCCAATACTCGGCAAGGAAATGAATGCCGTCGAAATTCATCATACCATAAAACGGGTGATAAAGCGAATTAATGCCCGAATGAAGCGTGTATGTAAAGAGCTCGGAATACCACCCATTGCTACGACAGGTCTCGCCAGAAAGGCAGCCGTCAACCAGGTTTTGGCAGGGGGAGCGACGCCACACTTTATCAAAGAATTTCTTGGTCATGAGAACCTCAATACCCAAAATCATTATACTGACGCGGCTGCGGAATTGCAAAAACGACAAATGGCCATTCAATTGACACGATTTGAAAATGTGGGCCGGCCAGATTTATCCGGTCCTCCTAAGGCTGATGCTTAAAACAAACCGGCGAAGGTGGTTAAGAAGTGAATTAAAATTTATGCAATATTTATCAGGACCGAGCGTGTTGAGGATATCTGTGGTGAGTAAGTACCCTCTGCCGTACAAGCAGGGGGCGGCGGTTCGAACCCGTCAACTCCTACCACAAACCTTGATAATATCGGGCTTTTTTGTTTTATTCCGCATCCACATAACCAACTAATTATCTGTTATTTACACTTCGATAACTATCACTCAATTGACTAGACATTTCGACTATGCGACAACGCTTGTTACTCGCATTTATGGTCATTTATTTCCATTTTTTAAAATTTGCATAAGGAACTCAACCAAATTAGCTCATTCTCAACTATTGTCTCCCCGTTAAAACACCCATTTTTGCTTAAATCAACGACATTAGTGTTTTCACCCTTTTTTCAATCCGACCGTTTCCTTAAATTCAACTCATGCAAAAATTATTAAAATTTTCAGCAAATTCCAAAGATCTGACCAAAATGATACCACAAAATGGTATTGAGTTTCTCCTTTAGAGGATTTATTTTTATTACAGCTGAGAAATAATTCAACTCCTCCTCTATTTAATTCTTCCCTGTGACCTTTTTAGCGGTCGCCTTTAATGACCACGCCGGCATCTGAACCAGTTGTTCGGCGTGCGGCAATCTTTGTCTACATTGATTGGATCTCAAAACATTAACTACTATGCAACCCCGGCAAACCAACAAACCGAAGGAGCAGACAGATAGCAATGACCAAAGGCTTTCTCAGGCTCCCTCGACAGCGCAACCCCGTAGTCATGACGAATACACCAAAGACCACCTGATCGAGATCCCTTCCATCAGTACGCCCAAGGGCGGGGGGGCTATAAAATCCATCGACGAGAAATTCGAGGTCAACGGCGCGAACGGAACCTCCATCTTCAGCATAACCATCCCCTTCTCCAAATCCCGAACCGACTTCGCGCCAAAACTATCACTGGCTTATAATTCCGGTGGCGGCAATGGCCCCTTTGGCCTGGGATGGAATGTCGATTTGCCATCCATCCGGCGACGCACCGATAAAATTTTGCCCCGATACAGGGACGAAGACAACAGCGACGTGTTCCAACTCTCCGGCATGGAAGATCTGATCCCGCGACTGGTAGAAATCGCGCCAGGCCAATGGTTGCCGGATACTATCTCAACCGCTAATTATCAGATCAAACGATTTGTCCCCCGCATCGAAAGTGCGTTTACCCTCATCGAACAGATACAGTCACTCGAAAAAGGGATGTATTGGAAGACTACGTCAAAAGACAATATCGTCACCTTTTATGGACTTTCCGCCGCAGGAAGAGTGGCAGACCCGACAGATCCCACCAAAATATTCGAATGGCTGCCGGAGATCTGCTTCGATGACAAAGGCAATTGCTACCAATATATATACCTCGCGGAAGACCTTGTAAATGTCCCCAACTTACTCCATGAGGCCAACCGCCTCCGTGGCAATCAACCAGTCGCCAATTCCTATCTCAAGCAAGTAGTCTATGGTAATACTCAACCCTATCAACCTACTCCACCTGGCGGGACATTCGATGCCTATGACCCATTTGTCCCCGACCACACTGGATATCTTTTTACCCTGGTGCTCGACTATGGTGATCACGATCCCGACATACCAACTCCAACTCCTTCTACCACCTGGGGCTGCCGCCTGGATCCATTTTCCAACGGAAAGCCAGGCTTCGACATGCGCACATACCGTTTGTGCCGGAGATTCCTGATGTTCCATCAATTCCCCGAGCTGGATACCAACCCGGTATTGGTCAAATCGATCGATCTTGCCTACCGGAATTACGATTTTCAGCCGACACCCAATCCGTATTCCCTGCCGCTGGTGGAAGCCGATTTCATCATATCCGTAACCGAAACCGGTTGGGTAGGAACCCAAACAACAGGATATCGACAGGCGAGCTATCCGCCGCTCACCTTTACCTACCAGCTTCCCATCTGGAACACAGCAGTGGAGCAGGTGAGCGCCGAAAACAGGATGAACATCCCCGAAGGGCTCACGGGTAACTATCGATTCACCGACTTATATAATGAAGGCATAGCAGGCATATTTACCGAACAGTCCGAAGGCTGGTATTATAACAGCAACCTGGGTGAGGGCGTGTTCACCCCCGCGAACCTCGTCGCCCCAAAGCCGTCCTTCACGGGCCTCAGCAATGGGGATCTTCAATTGCAAAGCCTGACAGGCGATGGCCGAAAATTCATCGTTTCTGGCAAGCGCCCTCACCTGGGGTATTTTGAGCTGACAGACGAAACTCAGCGGTGGCTGCCATTCAAAACCTTTGATCGATATCCCGCGATAGATTTGAAGGACGCCAACGTCAAGCTGATCGATCTCAACGGCGATGGCATGCCGGAGGTGGTCTTATCCGAAGAGCAGGTGTTCACCTGGTATCCTGCCGCGGGCATCCTGGGCTATGATTCGCCCGAACTGGCGGCCAAACCCTATGACGAAGAAAAAGGCCCCGCGATCGTATTCGCCGACCCGGTGCAAAGCATCTATCTGGCCGATATGACAGGTGACGGCCTCACAGACATCGTGCGTATCCGCAACGGGGAGATCTGCTATTGGCCAAACCTGGGCTATGGCCTCTTTGGAGCTAAGGTGAACATGATGAATGCCCCCGAATTCGACACGATCGATGCGTTTAACCCAAACTATCTTCGCCTGGCGGATATCAACGGTACAGGTGCTACGGATATTCTCTACCTGGGGCAAAATACCCTCCGCGCCTGGCTCAACCTTAGCGGCAATGCCTGGGGCGATCGGTTCGAGGCGCCGGCATTCCCTGACACGGCCTCACCCAATCAACTGGAAGTAGCGGATTTCCTTGGCAACGGAACATCGTGTATCATTTGGTCGTCACCGCTGGCAGCCAGCGCAGACGCGCCCTTGCGGTACATCGACCTGATGGGCGGCAGGAAACCCTATCTCATGCAGCACTATGACAATGGGATGGGCAAAACCGTAGAAATCTCCTATAAGTCATCCACCTATTACTATCTGCAGGACAAAATAACCGGCAAGCCATGGATAACCAAGCTGTGCTTTCCTGTTCAGTGTGTATCTAAAATGGTCTTGTCGGACACCGTCGCCGGAACAAAATATTCCACCACTTATAGCTATCATCACGGTTATTACGATCACGCTGAAAAAGAATACCGGGGATTCGCCCGGGTCGAACGCATCGATACGGACATCTTCGACACCAATGCGGTCGCGGACCAGGTGCCCGTGCTGACACGCACCTGGTACCATACTGGTGCTTACTTCAATGCAGGCAATATGCTTCACCAACTGGCAGCGGAATACTTCCACAACCCCTCCTTTACCGAATACAACCTTCCCGAGCCGGACCTGCCACAAAACAGCACCGCTGACGAAGCACGGGAAGCCGCCCGTGCCTGCAAAGGCATGGTCATCCGCCAGGAAATATACGCATTGGATGCAAGCACCAATCCAACGCTTTCAACCTATCCCTATTCTGTGGCGGAACATAACAACATCATCACTATGCTACAGCCGCAAGGGCCGGGTCTCTATGCGGCGTTCCTTTCCGTCGAGAGTGAGATGATCACCTACCATTATGAGCGAAATCCCGCTGATCCCCGCATCGAGCATACGCTGAATACTGCGTACGACAAGTACGGCAATATCGTGGATACTTACACAGTAGTCTATCCCCGTCAGCCAATAAACCCCGCGAAACCCGGCGGCATGATGTTGCCCGGCAACCAGCCTTTACCTGCACCAGTGCAGGCAGTGCAACAAAATACCTACATCCGATATACCCATCATGGCTATACGGCGCAGATCATTACATCCGCCACCTATCGCCTTCCCACCTCCTGCGAGATGATCACCTGGCAAGTTACAGGCCTCACCCCCACGGGAACCTACTTCTCCCTGGCCGATCTCACCACCCCTTCGGGGTTGCCCGTGCTCACCAAGCTAAAGCATAAACGTACCCTTTTCCTACAGGATGATCTCGTCACGCCCCTACCCTTATATTCCATGGATACGCTGGGTCTTCCCTACCAGCAATACCATCTGGTGTTGAATACAACAATCACCGCACTCGCGGGGAAAGCGACGACGGCTATCCTGCAACAGGCTCAGTACATCGAGTCGGATACCTACATCGGCGCACTCTATTTTCCCACTACTGACCCCACCGGGGAATGGTGGGCACCCGCCGGCAGAACGGTCTATTTGAATGCCGGAGTTACACTACCCTTCCTGTTGCCCTACCAATACCTGGATGCCGCCAAGAATCCGACAACCCTTACGTACGACACCCATCACCTTCTGCTACAGGCGGTAACCGATGCCGCTATAAACACCACCACCGCAAAAACTGACTATCGGGTACTGTTGCCTCTTTCCATCACCGACCCTAATAGCAATACCACTTATTTCCGATATGATGGCCTTGGCCTCCTGGTGGCAACAGCTCAGTGGGGCAAAGGCGAGGGCGATGCCTTCGACCCCGGATTCAACAGTGACCTCACTCCAACTCAAATAGTCAACTTCTTCAACGATCCCTACACTTTTGGCCCTGCCCTGCTGCAAGGCGCCACCAAACGCTATATCTACGATTTCAATTCCGGCGGCCCTTTCAGCGTCGGGACCATCATGCGCCAGGTACATGCCAACCAGACCCCCGACCCGCGCGTAGACATTACTTCGGTGCCCTATACCTACAGTTTTGATTACTCCGACGGCTTTGGCAGGCTGGCCATGCGCAAGGTCCAGGCCGACCCCGACACTGGCATACCCAATGCAGACGGCTGCGACGGCCCGAATCCACCGGCACATCGATGGATCGGCAGCGGCAAGACCGTGTTCAACAACAAAGGAAAAGCAGTGATGCAATACGAACCCTATTTCAGTCCAACCCCCGCATACGAGGAAGCACCAGCCAATGGAGTAACTCCCATCCTGCACTATGACCCTATCGGAAGGCTCATCCGCACAGATCTTCCCGATGGCAGCTTTTCAAAAACTGAATTCGACTCCTGGGTAGAGATCGGATACGATCAAAATGATACGGTACTGGATAGCGCCTGGTATGTGAATTATTCCACTTCACCCGACCCGGAAAAAAATAGTACGGCCGCCAAGACGGCCGCCCATTACAACACCCCCCGGGCCGCCCATCTCGACCCGCTTGGCAGGAATTTCTATACAGTAGCCTTCAATCATGTCGGCGGAACGCCGGAATTCTATGCGGCCGGGGTAGTTCTCGACCTTGAGAACAATCCCCTTGCCGTAATCGATGCCATGGGTAATACCGTCATGCAATGGGATTATGATATGGTCAACCGGCCCATCCACCAGGTGAGCATGGACGCCGGCGAGCAGTGGATGCTGCATGACAGCGTGGATATGCCTTTTATGCAGTGGGACATCAACGGTCCGAATAACTTCCTCCACACATACATTTATGACGGTCTCCAACGACTGTTACAATCCCGGGTCGCCATCAATGGAACTGCCTACCTGGCCTCCTATAACATCTATGGCGAGAACATCACTATCAATGGCGCTCCGGACACAGCTAACAATCTCAGGGGAAGATTATACCGGCAATTTGATGGTTCGGGTCTGGTCACACACTACCTGTATGACTTCAAAGGCAATCTCGTGCAAAGCAGCCGCATCTTCGCGACCAGTTTCCGGGGAGGCGATCCGCTGGCTCCGGCAGTACCCTGGACAGGCGCCTCGAACGATCTAACTCTCCTGGAAAACGACGAGTATATCAGCCTTGTCGCCTACGACGCCTCCAACCGGCCGATGCTTCAAAGCCGGCCCTTTATTCCCGCCACGCCGGGAGTGGTCATTTCACCACCTTATAACCAAGCCGCGGTGAACGGTGCGGACATCACTATCCCCGGCTATGGCGAGTCCGGCGTCCTCTCCACGATCAACCTCTATTATGGAGGTGGGACGACGGCCACTCCCTTTGTCCGCAAGATCTGTCACAACGAGAAGGGGCAGCGGCTATGTATCCAATATAGCAACAACACCGTCACCCGCTACACCTACGACCCGGACACTTTCCGATTAACCCGCCTGTTGACAACGGCAAATTCCGGGACGATCATCCGCCAGGATCTCAACCAATATTATGACCCCATGGGTAATGTCACGTATATCATAGACAAGGCACAACCTGCCATCACCTACAGCAACAAGACCATCCTTTCCGATGAAGACTATACCTATGACCCGCTGTACCGGCTGATCCGAGCTACGGGCAGGGAGCACATTGCCCAGAATACGGTAGATGAGACCCCCGCCAATACCGACTACCGCGACTACCCGTTTGCCGGCATGAACCCCCTGCCCTCGCCAAAGGACCCATTGGCAATGCGGCCGTATACGCAGATATATCAGTACGACGCGGCAGGTAACCTGACCAGCCTGCAACACGCAGCTGGCACGGGAAGCTATACCCGAACTTTTGCCTATAACAATAATGCTACGGATAGGACTGCATTCGGAGTGCCGGCTTCGAAGCCGATGAACAACCAACTGCTGGCCACCACCGTCGGGGGAAATTCGCCGCAGAAATATGCTTTCGACGGCCACGGAAACATGATCAACCTCGTGCAGCTGAGCTCCATGGCTTGGAATTTCAAGGATGAATTTGTATCCGCGACACAACAGGCGGTGAATCTGGGATCAGGTCAAACCACCTGCTACAACTATGACGAAACCGGTACCCGCACGAGAAAGGTTATGCTTGGCAGCGCCCCCGCTGGCGGCACTCCTGCCAAGTTAGCCGAGCGGCTGTATATCGGCAACTTCGAGATCTATCGCACCTTCGACGCCATGGGACAGCCCAATTTCCAGCGCAAGACCCTGCACGTTTCGGATGGTGACAATACCGTCGCCCTCGTAGACAACAAAACGCTCGACCTGGCAGGTACTGACACTACCCTCATAGATACCCGGTACCCCAGGTTTCAATACGGCAATCACCTGGGAAACTGCAGCTATGAGCTGGATGGGAATGCCGATATCATTTCTTATGAAGAATACCATCCATTCGGCACTACCTCTTTCCAGGCGACGGATGCCAGCCTGGACATCCCCCTGAAGCGGTATCGATACACCGGAAAAGAACGCGATGATGAAAGCGGGTTATACTATTACGGAGCAAGATATTATGCGCCCTGGCTCTGCAGGTGGACCGCCGCCGATCCCAGCGCCATCAAGGATGGGCTTAATTTGTATGCATATGTGAGCAATGGCCCTGTAGCGTTCAAGGACCCTACCGGAATGTGGGGATTGCCTAGCTGGAGCGAGGTAAAAGAGAAGGCCGCAGAGGTCAGACAGGACGTTGCCAATTCCAAGATCACGCAAACAATTCGTGGAGTGGCCTATGGCACCGTCGAATCGTTCTCACCTTCCGGGCTTCCCACCCCGGAAGGCGCCACACACGAATTTCAAATGGGCCGGGGAGCCGGCAATTTTGCGACAGGGACTATCCAGGCTATCGGCGGTGCGTATGGAATGGCAACCGGTGTGGTAACAGCTCTCGGAGGCGGCGTCGTGGAAGTGGGGTCCCTGGGGACAGCCACCCCGGTAGCGGTACCCGCGGTGGCTGCGGGAGTAGCTCTGACCGCGGTCAGCACCGGATTCGCTGCTATGGGAATTAACAATATGTCGAAAGGATTGAAAATGCTTTCCGAGTCCAAGCCACCCGAAGAACCTCCAAAGCCTTCTGAGTCATCCGGGTCTTCCGGGTCCTCTGGATCCGGGGACGGCGGTAAACCTCCCAAACGTCGGGTACCTTTTGAGAACGACCCCGATCTCCCAACGCCGGGCGACGATGTAAGGGGCACCTTGCACCCTGACGAAGGCCCCCGTCCGGATCCTATCAACAAAAGATGGAAGGGTGAAGTACAACCTGCCGATCCTGTCGTCGATCATCGGATGCCGCGAGCGGCCGGCGGTCCGGAGCTTCCTCCCAACGAAGATATAAAACCCGCGGGCTCCAATGCTCAGAAGGCCGGCCAGGAAGGGCCACTGATAAGATACGAAAGAAGGATCGGAGAACAGGGCATGCCAAACCCCAGGCAAGTAACCAAAGGCGAATGGAAATCTATTACAAGAGACGTCCATGGCGAGCCGTACGATCCAAAGACGTTCGAAGCCCAGGAGGAAAAGGCTGGCGACATTCCCATCAAGAAGTAAACAGCAAACCAGAACCCGAATCAATCATACTTGATATTTTATGCAAAAGATTATTTTCCCCCTACAACAACCCGATGAAGGCCCCGAAGTTGCCAACCTTCATTTGGCCCTTATGGAATTGGCCGGAAAATTAAAGTCGGCAGAAATAGAAGCCTTTCTCAGCCAGAAGGATCTCGCAGAAACCTTCGAACGGGAAAGGGAAAGGAAGGTATATGGTCAGGCTACCCGTCAGGTGATCGGTGCGTTCCAGGAGTTTTATATGCGGGTAAGCGTATCCGGGGTAGTAGACGAAGCCACGAGCAACGCCTTGAATAAGTTACTGGAGCAATTTCAATTAGTTGAACCAACTCCGCCAACGCCCCAACAATATTCCGTAAGCGGAACCGTCTATGACAAGTGGATCGCGCCGCTGCCCGGTGCGTTGGTAAAGGGATTTGCAAAAGACATTCGTAGTGAACGGCCGATCGGTGAAGCCACAACGGATCATACAGGTGCGTACGTTATCGACTATTACAGAGAAAAAGTGGATATCCAGGGGCCCATCGATCTGTTTGTTCGACTATATGATGCATCTGGAAAGGCCGTGTTTTCCACCGATGTTTATTTCAACGCCGGTGCCCAGCTAAGGAACGTCAATATCAACCTCGGCCCCCGCCCCTATATGGGTCCCTCCGAATTTCAGACGATCGTGACAACGATAAAGCCCCTTTTGGGAAAGCTGGAGATTGCCGGTCTGGTCGAAAATAGCAAGATCCACGATCTAACCTATTTGAACTCAAAGACAAAGTTAGCCGTCGGCAAACTGTTGCAGTTAGTGGCCGCATTCAAATTCGAAACATTGACGAAAGTGCCGGCAGAGGTCTTCTATGGCATTTTAGGGCAAAACAGAACATTGACGAACAATACAAAAGGCGCTACCGATAACAAAAGTCAGCCAGTGAATTCCGATGCCCTCATCGACCAGGCGTATGCTACCTTCTGGAATTCGCCCGTGCAGGCCATGATGGCCGCATTTCAACGGGCTGCTACCAGAAACATCATCACCTATAAGCTTTGCGCGGAAAAAGAGAAGATCCAGGAGTCCCTGCAGAAACTCAAAGTCTCACCGCCCAAATTACCAGGGTCGACAGCCGAAGTTTCACCCACCTATAGCAAGTTAACCATCGCCGGTTTGGCTGCCGGCCAACAACATGCGTTTCTAAATGCCTATGACTCCGGAACCGTTGGATCAGATCTCTGGGCAACGCTGGCAAAAGACCCCAACTTTTCCGGCGCGGCAGGCAGCGCTGCACTTGACAAGATAAAAATTGTATTCCAAATCTCCGGTTGGACGGCGGACAATACCGATCTGACAAAATACGTCGTCAGTCAATATAAAATAAACAGCGCCGCGGATATCAACGCGCTGATCTCCTACAACGAAAATGACTGGGTCAATATCATTCACCAATCCGGTGAGGTTCCAAATGCGGGCGTCAATCCGCAGGCAACCATCCTTGCGCTGGCTGAAAATATTGCAGCCGGGGTTGAGACCATGTACCCAACAGCCGTATTTTCCGACCGTTTCACCAAATCAAAAACGCTCAACATTTCCAACAAGGACTACATAGGTGCAGTGCTTAAAACATCGGACTTTGACATCCTGAAAAGCCCCGTTTCTGAATACATCGACACCTATGTAAAAAAGACTCCCTTACCGGCAGGCACCGCTCAAAAGGCTGTGACCAACCAGATCATGGGGCTACAGCGGATCTACAAAACGGTGCAGCACGCCGACAAGTCAGTGGTCCTGCTATCTGCTAACATCCAGTCGGCTCGTCAGATCTATGTCATGGGGCAATCTAACTTTTTGAGAAAATTCCAGGACCAATTAGGCGGCCCGGAAAAGACCCAGGCCATCTATGAAAGAGCAGCCAATATCCATGCCGGAGCATCTTATCTGTCGGGTAAAATGGTCTCAACCTTCAATAACCCGCCGGCAAAGATCATGAAGGATTATGGTTCCATGGTCCCTGCATCTACATTCGCAAAGAACTATCCCGACCTGGCAAATTTGTTTGGAGTGGGGCCGACCTACTGCGAGTGCACCGATTGCGATTCCTTTCTGGGGATACCAGCCTACCTGGTCGATCTGCTAGATTATCTAAAAGAACGCCAGACGACAACGGGCTCTACCGCCCGTGCTATGCTCCTGGCAAATCGATATAAAGCCGCACAGGGATATTTCCGGCGCCGGCCGGACATCGGCGATATCGATCTTACCTGCCAGAATACCGACGTCGAGCTGCCGTACATCGATATCGTCAACGAACTCCTGGAGGATTATATCATTCCGCCAATTGCAGCGCTGGTTCTCGACCTTACTGTTAACGACCCCAAACAACTCCTGACGGACTTCATTCTTTGGATCATTACCACTTTGGCTGCCGGGCAAATAACCGACGATTTGTACAAACTGCTGATGAAGATCGGGGAGGACCCAAAAACACCGATCTGCAATATATCCCTCCTGACCAAAAATGCAATCGTTTCAGACCTGTTCTTTAGCGAGAACGAAAATTACCCGTCCTGGATAACCGAAGCACTAGTGCCCCAATGGATGATCCGCGACCAGTTTATCACCCTGAAACTAACCATAGTAATATCTGAGGAGACGATCATTAATCTACCCCAATATTTTGGAAAAGATATAATAACCATCCAACTCGACCCGCCCGTGGGTAAAAAAGACACACCTCCACAACGGGTTGCCGCTATCTATAACGAAAAGAATCAAAATTTCCAGCAGCGACAGGCTGGATTCCAATTTGCGCTGATCGTACAGGAAGTGCACGAGACGCATCTCTCCGCCGCCGACATCAGCGCCAACCCAGAATACACCAATACCAATGTCTACAACTGCCTCAGTCTTTCAAAAAACCTCTGGAATTTATACCCGGGTAGGATCCCTATCACGTTACCCTTCGATCTGTATTTTACTCAGGCCAATACCTTTCTGGAGAAAATGGGGAAGAAGCGGTATGATCTGATGACCATCTTCGAAAAACAGTCGTCCTATCCTTTGCTGCCCACTTCCTCGCTGGCAGGTAATTCAAAGTCAATTATTGCTATCGCACGCTCCTATTTCGATCTATCCGACAACGAATGGAAAATAATTGTAACCGAAACCAATAACCAGGCTAAATTTTGGGGAAAAGTACTAACGGCCGGCCTGACAACGCCGGCGTCCACCAATCAGCCCGAAGTGGACCTGTTCCTTTCCGCCGCTGGAATAGATTTTGAACAACTGCGGACATTACTGACCCTGAAATTCATCAACGGGAATGGCAGCGTTTATATCGCCTATAGTATCAGCGGGCTCCTTTACCAAGAGAGAGAGAGACCAACGATCTATGACACCTGTAATACATCGTTCATGGTCATTGCCAATATGACCCTTTCGAAATTTGACCGGATCAACCGCTTTTTAAGACTTTGGAATAAGCTCAACACCCTCATGTCCATTTCTATGCTCGAACTGGATCGGTGTATCATGAGTGCCGCCATCGGGCTCAAAGCCCTCGACGAGCCTTTTACGGTAGGCCTGTATCATTTCTGCTCGTTGATGAGCCAGATGTCGCTCACCGCTACTCAAACCCTTGCACTTTTTCAAGTGATGGACACTTCCGACGACGGGAACCTATATCAGCAACTTTTCCAAAACCGGCAGATCAGCAATCCGATAGTTCCTGCATTCACGAATCTATTGCTCCCGACACCACCTCCGGTGACAAAAATCGCCGACACCCAATCCAATCCGGGTGTCATTCCGGTGATCCTTACCGCTTGCGGGATCACCCAGGACGACCTTACGGCCATTTTGAGCTATAACAACAGCGTCTACAGTGATTTTACAATCGATAACCTGTCTATTATTTATGCGTGCGGACTTTTGGCAGACTTCCTGTCCTGCAGCGTTGCCGATCTGTTGTCGTTCACACAACTGACCGGTATCAATCCCCTATGGCATCTCTTACCGGCCCAACCCGCGGCCAATCCCGGGTATACTGTTAATTTCATTACGTGGTTTAATGACGTGATCACGGCCGGCTTGACGGTGGATGGCATCAATTACCTTTTGACCAACCAATCCAACGCAACGCCATCATTGATCCCGGATGCCAGTACAGTCATCGCAGGTCTTACGGCAATGCGGGCAGAGGTGCAGGCAGCCAATTCAGCCGCTACACCGGCCCCTGACCCCAAAGGGGTGATGCTAAAGAAATGGCTGGCTGATCCGGACCTGAACTGGGATCCCGCCGTTGCCATGACACTGACGACCATCCTCGGCAATATCGGGACAGGTAATTATGTTCCACAGGTGCTAGGCAATCTCAGGTTCCTCCAGTTGTTGCAAACAAAATACGCTCAACCCAATGTAACTGCCTATCTGAACCGGCTTCCGGCTATCAATTTACCCGACAACAGCATCTCAGCTGTTCATTATGACTCCGCCGGCTATTTTCTGTTCTACTACGGTACCATGTCAAAGAACACCTGCGATTTTCTTGTAAACCAGGTGGTCACCGATGCCGCTTCCCAAACCGCTGTTCAAAGTTTATATGCTCAATCCCAGCTTTGCGCGATAAGTGCGATCCCTTTAGCCGGATTTACAGTGGCTGCCCCCCCGGCCTGGCTAGGTGCTGCAACCAAAAGTGTTCCTGGCTTTTCTGCCGGAAACGGAGCACTCGGTTTCAAAGGTCAAATGAATGCGCCTGTTTACCTCACCCTTAGAGCGCAAAGTGCCGACCCCTACTTCAGCGTCGGAGTCGACGAATTGTTCCTGGCCAGTCAGGGGGCTGTTGCCGCGGCGATGACCTATGTGCGGCTGGAGGCTCTGCCGGCCATGGCATTGCCAGGCAAAGAGGCCAGTCTCCTCGCCTACAGCAGTACGACCCAACTTCTATCCATCAATGGTTCGCTGACCAGTGCAGATCTGAGATCGCTTTTGAGCTTGTCCGCGGATGGTAACTTTCAAAGCGCAGTATGCCGGCTATACACATCCTCAAGGAATGGCGAGGCATCGAGTACACCTTTGCCCGCATTGCCAGGCGGATGGCCGGCGATCCCCGACCTCGCGGGACTCTCGGCCCTTTCTTTCGGACCCGGAACATTGAGTTCTACGGGCGCAATTGCCCCGCCCGCCCTATGCTTTTCAGGACAAATGACATCCGTGGTTCAAACGGCATTCAACAGCCTAAGCCCGAATGCGAACTGGCAGACTGCCGTCAACAGCCTTTTCACCGGCTCGCAATCCGCGGAGGTGGCCACTGCGGATATTTCCGCACTTCCCGCGGGTGTCACTCCGGCATCTTTTCCACTTTTCGGAGTTCAATATGTTCCACCCGCCGGAGCAAATCCCGCGCGGCTTAGCTATCAGGGCGTAATGAGCGGCTATGTATTGGACGAGCTCATTGCCGCAAACAATGATCCCAACTGGGCAGCCCTCGTAACGGCACTCTACCAGAATACCCAAAACGGATTGGTTTCATCTGTGCAGCTGCCAATGCCGGCAGGTCTGACCGCCGCCAGCTTTGCCGGTATCACGGGTATTACTTGCGCAGTTGCCGGCGCCACTTGCACCCTGTCGTCCCAGGGCCAAATGCTACCGTCCACCAGACAACAACTGCTGGCTCTTAGTCCTGACCCCAATCTTGTCGCCGCCGTCAGCTATCTTTTTAGCCAGATCTCGTCGATCTTACCATTTGCACCACCCCCAATCAATATTGCCGGCCTGGATGCCAATTTAAGCAGCATCAACTATAAACAGGGGGCCATCGTCTTTACCGGTACTCCTTCTCCGGATTGCATGGATGAATTTAATTTGGAGCAGTTGAACCCGGATCCCCTCTACTCAGACGCAATATCCTTTATTTACGACCCGACCACAGCGGCAAACACCATCGGCGTAGCATTGACAAGCCTACCGCCAGTTACCCTGCCGACCGGTGTGGCGATTGCATGGGCCAACGGCTATCTAAACTTTACCGGTCAAATGCAGGTGGCCGATTTCCAGAAATTGTTTCAGCTCAGCAACGACCCTTCCTTCCTCAGCGCCCTGGCAAGCCTCATTGTCACGATTCCCGCATGGCCGACCGGATGGGCGACAGCCGCTGCCGACGTAAGTGCCCAGGGCGTGGCATCCTTCGCTTACACCATTGGTACCACCAATGGAATTGCCTTGAGCTTTGTGGGACCGATGAATATCGCGACCCTGAACGCCTTGTTAACCCTCAACCCCGACGGGGTATATCAAGCCGCGGTTTACAGTTTGTATAACCAATCCCAAAACACGGTTGTACAAACGACACCCCTGGCGACACTCCCCCCGGTGGCGCTGCCCGCGTTGCCCAATATTGGCTTTAATACCACCTGCTCCGTGCTCTACTATTCCGGTGTATTACCGGTACCTCCCGCCAGTATCGCAACCTTGAAAGGTCTAAGTTCTACTGTGGACTACCAGGCTGCTATAACCGCTTTCGGACAAATTACTGCCAACCCCGGCCAGTACCTGGTGTGTGCGCCACCACCTCAAACCCCCTTTGCCACCAGCGGGATCACCCTGGCCAAGGGAGCTACCATCGCTTACCAAGATGGCACGCTCAATTTTACCGCAAAGATGAGCTTCGAAGACTATCTGGGACTACTAGCCATAAGCCCGGATAGTGCCTATCAAAATGCCATTACCGACTTGTTTGTATCCTCCCAAACGAACCCAACGTCGGTTTCAGGCAACTATTTGAGTCTGCCGCCGATTTCGATACCCGCCATTTATTCCAACCAGCTCACTTATTCGCCTGCAACAAGCACCCTACTACTTCGGGGCATGATCAACACTGCAGATCAATCAGCACTGAATTCATTGGGCAGCAGCTACGCCTGGCAACAGGCCCTTGGCAGCCTGGTGACTGCCGCAACGCCAACGGTAGGATTTGCCGGCGGCGCCTTCGGCAATATGTATGAATCGTTATTGCCCTTGCATGGCGGTGTTCCATCGACACCCGATGCTACAACACTGTACGCCTGGTTCCTGAATAAAATAGCGATAGTCTATCAGCCGCTAAAGCAAGCAGATGCCGTTGCTGCGCAGTTGGCTTCCCTGTTTGGTCTTAGTGCGGCAATCGGTACCATCCTCGCGAACGACACCGGCTCCCTGCTTAACCAGGCCAGCGGGAATACCCTGCCCCGGTTGCTGGCAGTAATGACAGATAGCGCTTTCACCGCAAATTCAAAAGCGGTGAACCCGGACCCGCTCCAATCACCGCAAGCTTGTTGGTACCTCCAGGTAGCCCGCATCGCAACGCTTGTAACCGCCTACAATATCTCCGCGGCAGATCTGGGGTGGCTGCTTTCAAACGCTACGAATTTTGGCACACTGGATCTGCATGTTTATCCAAGCACAACCAAGCCGCTATCCTTTAGCGCATGGGAGAACTTTAATGCCTTCCGGTTGTTCCAAAACAAACATAAAGCCGTCAACATCCCTGATGCTTCCCATCCCGGAAAGACGGTAGCACTATCGGTATATAGCATTGCTTCCGCAGCGCTTACGATCTCACAGAATCAGACCCATGTCCCCGTCATACCCTCCAATCCCGGCGACCTGCTCGGGAAACTTATCAGGCTAACAGGCTGGGATAAGAAAGAGCTGGAATACCTGCTGAACATCGACCAACATACTCAGGCCAATCTGACCCTGAATCCATTGGATCTGCAGGATATCGGTCTTCCAGCCCTCGGATGCATAGTTCAATTAAGCAAGCCATCGATACTCAATCACCTTTCGGATTGCTTTGCCATAGCAGGAAAGCTAAAAGTAGTTCCGTCCCGATGCGTAGTCTGGGTGATGGACCCTGTGACAGACGTGGTGGCCGATGATATAAAGCAGGCATTGAAATCGCTTTACCCAGATGTGCCGAGTTGGACAAGCGCCATTGTGCCGTTGATGAACACGCTTCGCCAAAACCGCCGGGATGCCCTCGTGGCTTATCTCCTGTCCAATACGGTAACCAACCCCTTTGGTCATTTTGATGTTTTTGCCGATGTTTATGGCATTTATGGGAATTTCCTGATCGACCCGGAAATGTCCGCCTGTCAGCCAACAACCCGGGTGATCCAGGCCTACTGTGCCATACAGGCATTTGTTCAGCGCTGCCTGCTAAACGTGGAAGCTCCGGTCATCGTTGCCGACACCACAAAGGATGCGGATTGGAACCAATGGGCCTGGATGGGTACATTTGAAACCTGGTATGCGGCGAGATACACGTTACTATTCCCCGAGAATCTGATCATCCCCCAAGCACTACCTTATCAATCAGACCTCTTTAAGAACCTGCAGAATGATCTTACCCAGGGGCCCGTTACGGCCGGCCTGATCAATACCGCCTTCGGCAACTTTATCCAGGACCTCGATGAGATCGGACGGCTAAAAATGATGGGTCAATGGTATGATCATCCCACATCCACATTATATGTCTTTGCCTGCACTTACGGCGGCGATCCCGCCGTCTACTACTTCCGTACTCAAAATTTGTTGGGTATGTGGAGCAACTGGGAAAAAATTACAGCGGACATTTCGGGGGATACTATCGTCCCCCTGGTGCAGAATGGTCGATTGTATCTTTACTGGCCGGTATTCAGCAAAGCATCCGACGATGACAAAGGATCGCAGCCCGTACCGGCCAGCGGAGGTAACGGGACTACAGCTCCTCCACCGATCAAATATTGGAAAGTTCAAATGGCCTTTAGCGAATATCTCAACGGTCAATGGACCGGCAAGAAGGTCTCAAAGGATTTCCTCACAACCTGCAACATTCTCTCCTCCAGTGGTAACCCGTCCATGTTCCCGGACACACCCGATTTCGTCTTCATCCCGCTTGACTTGCCGGTATACGCCTCCGACCCTGTCGCAGGCACCTTAGCCTCGCTGCAGAACAACGGAACATTGTTCCTCGCCGGCTACCAGCCAACACAAGTAACCATCACCTTCACACTGGCCTTTATCAGCGGCACCCCGACCTTCTGGCAAAGCTTTGCGTTGCAATTAAATGTGGCAACCCCCACTTTTGCCGTGCAGAGCTTACTGGATGAGATAAATGCCAGCATATTAGTGGGCGGAAAACCAACTACTTATTCCAGCAAGGCCTATATCGATCCGGCCACTTCCGATCCCGTGGGCATACTTCAAAAGGTCCTAAATTCCCTTGTCGCGTCGGGAGATTCCATCGTCGTCATTTCAATCACCTACTCTCCGGTTCCGGGCACGGATCTATCGTTGATGAGCGGTTCAGTAAATTCGTTCTTACTGGACCCCGCACGCGGATTTGCTACGGCAGTCGATATAAATGCATACGGAGGTAATATAACACATACACTTCCTATACCCGGGTTCGACGGATCGGTGTTTGTAAATATGCTCGATGAGGGCAACCTGCCGCTTTCCAATAGCAAGGCAGGAACTATATTGGCATCGGGTAACGACAGTTTCGCCAATTTGCTGCCATGGCAAATGAGCATGTCTTCCACTTATCATTATTTATACTATTATGGGTCGGATGGATACCTGCAAATGCTTGGGACTAAAATGCCGTTCTTTTATCAGGACAGCAAAAGAACCTTTTTTGTAAACGAGCAGGACCCCTATTACCACGCTTCCAACTACCTCTCAGCAGAGATGTTATTCCTCCTGGGACAAAGCAACCCGGCATACGAATATTGGTTCCTGCAAAGTAATTTCGGCATGGGTTCCGGGCCTCAGTATCAGTTTTATAACTATTACCATCCCTTCATCCATTACTTCATCAAGATCTTTGCCCAAAAGGGTCTCGCCCCAACCGTTAGCCGGGATATTCAGTTAACCGGGGATCCGATCTGGGATCCCATTGGCGGGCCTCCCTCTCCCATAAAAAGCAACCTGATCTACAAAGGCGGCTATAAAAGTTTCGATTTTACCAATTACAACCCCACCTCGGTGGTAAACGCCCCCTATCCGATAGAGGAAATGGATTTCGGTGCTTTCACCGCCTATAGTGAATATAACTGGGAGTTTTTCTTTCACGCCATCCTCTTCTCCGCATTACAGCTAAGTCAGAACCAACAGTTCGCGGATGCTGACAGGATGTTCAAACTAATATTCAATCCTACGGACACGTCCAGTGAAAAAGCACCCTACAAGTTTTGGGAGACAAAGCCATTTTATGAAAACATCAACACCAGTCTCTCTCTCGACGACCAAATACTCTTATACGAGGCGAACCCGGCCAGCCAGCAAGCCTTCCAGCTATCGGTCGAGATCTGGAAGAACGATCCCTTCGACCCACACATTCTTGCATTGCTTCGCACTACACCCTACATGTATGCGACGTTTATGAAATACCTCGACAACCTGATCGCATGGGCAAATTACAACTATGCCCAATATACCATGGAATCGGTAAACATCGCTTTACAGCTGCTGATGCAGGCGCTGGAGAGCCTTGGGACAAAACCCGAAGCCATCCCGCCAATAAATATCAGGGAACCAAGCACCTATTACCAGATGGAACTTGACCTGGAAATTCTCATGGCGATAGACGGTCCCGAGGGATATCTATCAGACCCGATAGTAGCAGTTGAAAATCTGATCCCGCCCGCCCCACCCGTTTCCGGGTCGCCTTCGCCAGGCGGCAACGGCCAAAAGTTGCCAAAACTGCCTGGCCTATATTTCTGTATTCCGCCAAATGAAGTGCTGCTACGCTACTGGGACACTATAGAGACCCAGCTGTATAAAATCAGGCATTGCCTGAATATCGAAGGAAAATTTCAGCCACTATCGCCATTTCCGAATGTTCCCGGCCTGGCCGGCCTTGACGGATCGGGTGTCAATGACTTTGGCGGGGTTATCCCAAATTACCGATTCAGCGTCATGGTGGAAAAGGCCACTGACTTTTGCAACGAAGTTAAACAGCTGGGGGCTTCGCTGTTGTCGTCGCTGGAAAAGCAAGACAGTGAAGGGTTGGCATTGCTACACTCAACCCAGGAGATCGCTGTCCAACAATCTGTTGACAAAGTCAAGCAATTGCAGATCACAGACGCAGAGTTTAGCCTCCAGAATTTGCAGAATTACGAGAGCCTGCTCCAGGACAAGATCACTTATTATAGCGGATTGCTCCAAAATGGCGGCTTAATTCCCCTTGAGCAGCAGGCGTTGACGCTTAATCAGCTATCATTGGCCTTGCAAGGCCCGATAATGGCGGGTACTTTACTGTCCAGCGCGCTAAAGCTGGTTCCAAACTTCAACCTGGGCGCATCGGGATTTGGTGGCTCACCGGTTGCCGATGTTGATTTCGGCGGTGCACAGTTAAGCGGAGCGGCGGACATGTTTGTCCAAATGATGCAATTTTTGTCGCAATTTTCAGACAAAGCGGCTTCCATCGCCACAACAAATGCCGGCTATACCCGCAGATCGGCGGAATGGAATTTTCAGCTTACGCTCGCGCAGGACGAGTTGATACAAGTGAAGACACAGATCCAGGCTGCCCAGAACAAAATCACTATTGCCAAACAGGAAGAACAAAATCAGCAACTACTCATTCAGAATGCCCAGGATGTAGACTCGATGTTACGAACTAAATACACCAACCAGCAACTTTACTCCTGGATGGTTACACAGATCTCGAATGTCTATTTTCAAAGCTACCAATTGGCGTATGGGGTAGCGAAACAGGCCGAAATTTGTTTCCGTTATGAACTGGGGATCACCAATACATCTTATATCAATTACGGCTATTGGGATACTTTGCACAAAGGGCTGACCTGCGGCGAACTGCTGATGAGCTCCATCAAACGAATGAGTGCCGACTATTTAACCCAGGACGCCCGGGAATATGAAATTACCAAGCAAATTTCCCTTGCACAATTGGATCCCTATGCGCTGCAGCAGCTAAAATACAACAATGTATGTTATGTCAATATACCCGAGGAGTTATTTGATTTCGACTACCCAGGCCAATATTTCAGGAGGATCAAACACATTGCCGTGACGTTGCCCGGCGTTGTAGGACCCTATACGGCGGTTTCATTAAAGCTAACCCTCCTGAATAATTCGGTACGCGTGGACAATACGGCCGGTTCGGTTGATGGCTATCCTCGTCGTAAAGACTCGACGGGTGCACCGACAAGCGACAACCGTTTCCTCGACAACGTATCGGCGATGCAATTTATGGTTACCAGCAATGGCGTAAACGATAACGGGCTTTTTGAACTGAATTTACGGGATGAACGATATGTGCCCTTTGAGCGGGGCGGAGCCATCAGCACCTGGCGGGTCGAAGCCACCAGCGTCTATGCGCAATTTGACCCTGAAAGTATCAGCGACCTGATCATTCATTTCAGCTATACGGCCAGGGATGGTGGCGCCGCCCTTCAATCCGTCGCGGCCCAAAGCATTCAGAAAAAGCTTGCCGGTGCCATGGCCACACCCGGCCTCATACTAATGAGGGCATTTAGCGCCAAGCGCGACTTCCCAACCCAATGGTATAAGTTCCTTAATCCCGTCAAGCCTACCGATTTGCAAGAGCTAGACCTGAATATCACCAAACGTCTGCCATTCTTTGCCCAGGACAAGTCGATAAAAATAACATCGGTTGTCACGCTGGCAGATGTGCCAGCAAATGGCGACAGTGCCAACGATCCCCTGGCCACACTTTATATGTCGGGGACAAAACTGAAAAACTCGCTGTTAAATTTTGGACCCAACCCACAGTTTGGAGACACAGTGCAATACAGCGTGACCAATTGTCGCGACGCCGCGGGCGTCTGGAAGATCACCAATGGAACCGTCGCCGCCCCGGCTGCCGGGCCGATCCAACCGGGTGACATAAACGATCTAATTGTTATTTTCTATTATAATATTAAAGTCAAATAAAATGGCAAAAAAAGCACAGGAAAGTTCAAATCGGGAGACAAGGTCCAACTAAAATCCGGCGGACCGGTTATGACGGTAGAACAAATCAATACTCACGCCTTCCGAGGTACAAAAAACAGCAAGTTCACCGGCGCAGTGACGCTTTCGTGGTTTGTCGGAACAAGGTTTCAGACCGCATCGATGCCGCAAGGGAGGTTGAAACTTCCAATAAAGTCAAGAGAGTAGCACTTTTTACGTGTAATGGCCACTATCCCGGATTCGGCTAATGCCAACGTTATGGGGTTTCCTTATGCTCAGGTAATAACAACCCTTTAAATCTATCCTTATCCGCCCCACCATTAACCGCCGGCATAATGGTATCTTGCATCTCTTTCAAAACTATCATGCCTATGGCAAAAGCTATCCGAAAGACATCGCTATCGGTCGAAAAGGAGGTAAAAGAGGGGAAAAGGAAAAGGATAACGTACCTGGTCGAGCGAAGCGGAGCGGTAGAATTCAATCCGCCGCCGACGACTCACTGGAACCGTGGGCTGGCGAATCATTCCACCCTAGAACGTGTGGATGAAACGGGTAAATTAGCCTTTCCCGGCAAGTTGGGTAACGTGACACGATACTTCATACCCAAAAAGGAACTGGCCGATGTTCAATCGCTTTTCTCCAGGTTCCAGATTCCCGTTGAACTGTACCCCGATCTCACCTGGTGCTATCTCAATATAGCGTTTGCGGCCACCAATGCCGCTGCGTCCGACCAATTTATGATCAATCACGATAGTCAACTCCTGGACCTGCGCAAATTATTAGATATTTTAGCAATGCTGGAAGCGGGCACTGCAAAGATCACCACCGGGGAGATCAGCTATACCACGACCGCCGCCGTAAAATCCGGTAAGGCTCCAACGGTAAAGACCCTAAAGCTGAAAGGCCCCCTGGACACCGGCTTCCTCGAAGACGTTTTGAAACCCTACAACCAGGTTAAAGAGACGGCAATGCTGGAAGAGTTCAGCCGGTCAGCTGTAAAGAAGCCGGAGGACCGCCTGGTCACCGGCAATATGGGGCATAAGAACGCCCAAAAGCACGCTCAGTCTTATTATGCAAACCAATTGTACGCCTATCTCATTAAGAACGTCTTCCAAAGCCTTACTGCTTATTTTAGCGATCGACCCAGGCTCAAAGAAGAAACCGATAAGCTGAAAAAGATATATTCCGACAGGCAGCTGTGTAAGTTCATAGGCGACCTCATGATCGCGGCCGGTCTGCTTCCGCCGCCCAAAAACTACCCGGATGAGGCCGATGCCCTGATCGACCTCATCAAGAAAAAGATAGCCGGCCAGCTCGCGGCTCGGGCAGCGCAATATAAAGAGCTTGTGGGGAAAAACCGCAAGGCAAAATAATCGTCATTTTTCCCCATGGCTCCCAATCGAGATTTTCGTCCTTTGGGCCATGAAACACAGGATAAAAGTCAATTTCTTCGCCGGTAGAGTGGAGGCCGAAAATTGCCCCATTGCCTTCCAGATATTTCTCGTCATGCTTGTCGCTGCGGTATTCCTTGCTGTCGTTTACAAATTTCCTGGCGCCGTGGTCATCCCGGTGATCGATAAGGTCATCCATAGTACCCCACTCAAAACCGGGCCAAAACTCCCGCCATGATCCCGCTGGTGTCGCCTATTGACTTTTCCCCACCCTGGACATGGAATCAAAACGACGCTATGTATCATAAAAAGCAGGAACGCAATGCCTGAGAATTGATTTCAAGAGGTGTTAATTCCCTTTTAAGTAATTGATAATGAGTAGTGTAGTGATGGTCTTGTGGGGCAGGTTAAAAGTAAAAAGGCCCACCAAAGTGGACCTTTTCCAAGTGCGGGCGATAGGGGTCGAACCTACACGCCTCGCGGCGACAGATCCTAAATCTGTTGCGTCTGCCAATTTCGCCACGCCCGCAAATGCTCATCTCAAAAACATCTATCGAATTGCCAGCAAATTTCCAGCAATTTTTCCTCCGCTACACCAGATTCTGACCGCTCTAAATCCCAATCCCTTGAGCAGCAAGCGAAGTTAAACTAAGCACAACTAGATTCAGGAACGTTAAGTCGGATCCTAAGTTTTTGCTTCAGCTTAATCTAGTTGAATCTCTTTTAACCTTATTTTACTTAACTACTTGATTTCAAATAGTTAAAACGTTGTTCGGTATCTTTATTTGGACGTTGAGAAACCTCAATTAACTGCTGGTTGCCAGCAAATTTCCAGCAAATTCCCGGGGGAGTAGTTTCGTAAATATCAAAAACGTTCAAATATGACATTACCAACATTCGCCGTGGACCTCGACACCCGGAGACTTAAGATCAGGAATGGAACTTATCCAGTCAAATTGTATGTTGACTACAATGATGTTCCAAACACCTACGGTACCATTTATGACATGACATTGGAGGAGTGGCAAAAACTGAAACAGCCGCACATTAGCGCCAGTCTCCGGGAGAAGAGAGATAAGCTCCAGGAGCTGGAGGACAAAGCCCGTGAGTTTGCAAGAAGCCTGGAGATATTCTCGTTCAATCGGTTTGAACAGCTGTTCATCGAGGGCAACCCTTTAATAAGGGCGCGCAAGCGAACAAATAAAGGAGGATCGGCGCCGGCGGACAACTTCGATTTCACCCCCTTTTTAGAAAAAGTATACATATTAAAGGACGAAGATCTCGGCAAAGGCTCTATCCTGGATGTATTCGTAATGAAAATTAAAGACCTGCTCCAGGAAGGCAGCGTTGGGACCGCCCAGGTATACCAAGCGGCGTACTATTCGTTAAAATCCTATTGGGGATTGAAGCGATTTGGCGAGATTAGTGTGTCTGTCATAAAACAGTATGAGCGATCGCAGAAAGAAAAGGGCAATTCCCGATCCTATGTAGGGATAAATCTCCGGACTTTAAGGGCAATGTTCAACTATGCGGATGCAAAAGGAATAATCGACAAGAAAAAGTATTATCCGTTCGGTAGATATAAATATGTCATTGCTAAGCCTGCCAAAAGAAAAAGGTTTTTAACACCGCAGCAATTGGCAGACCTCTATTTCTACCAAGGTAAGGATGATGGCCTACGGGAGGCTGTTGCCTATTGGAAATTCCTTTATTTAGGAAATGGCATGAACATGAAAGATGCCCTGCTTCTGACGTGGGGTTGCATCCAGGGCCATTATATTGTCTTTGAACGCGCAAAAACTGAGCTGACCGCAAAAGGGGAGCAAGAGTCTATTGATGTATTTATCTCTGAAGACCTGCGGGATATCCTTAATTATTTAGGAACTAAAGACAAATCTCCCAATAACTATATTTTCCCAATACTCAACAAGGAAATGAATGCCGTCGAAACTCATCACACTATAAAACGGGTGATAAAGCGAATTAATGCCCGAATGAAGCGGGTGTGCAAAGACCTCGGAATACCACCCATTGCGACTACAGGTCTTGCCAGAAAGGCAGCCGTCAATCAAGTTTTGGCAGGCGGGGCAACACCACACTTTATTAAAGAATTTCTCGGTCATGAGAACCTCAATACCCAAAACCATTATACTGATGCGGCTGCAGAAATGCAAAAACGACAAATGGCCATTCAATTGACTCGATTTGAAAATGTGGGCCGGCCAGATTTATTTGGTGCTTCTAAGGCTGATGCTTGAGGCAAACGGGGCAAAGGTGACAAAAGATTTACCCCCGTTAAAACACCCATTTTGCCCTCAACGTAACAATATGGGTGTTTTCACTCTTGGCCCATTCAAACCGGATTGTTACCTTCCCCGCAACCAAATAAAAGCATTGAACGACCTATGAGCGGGCTTACCGTGAGTAAAAAAGCAGCACTAAAATCGCTGGAAGAGAAAATATCCGAGGGTGAATCCATCCTCAAAGAGATTAGACAAATTAGAACTAGCGCACGTTACTCAGCCATGGTTGAAATCCATGACTACTGGTATGGGCAAACTACCGTTATGCTCAGGCAGATATTCGACGACGAAAAGATCGCGGATCATTTCTCGAGAACCGATTTCTTCGTTCCACGAGACCCGCCTCTTCCCATCAAGGTTAGTGAATTCACAAACGATGCAACCGAGGATCTCGCCAAACTCAAAGAAATCTCTAAAAGCATCCAAAACGACCTTTACCTGAAGAGCAAATCCGCCGCGACCTTCTACAAAGATCTCTTGGAGCGGCTTCAGAATATTAAGCCTATAGCCATACTTCTTATCGTCGTCGCCGTTCTCCTTGCGATATTTGAAATTGCCAACAAAGGCGCTGACTTTGTCAAGCTCTTCTCCAGGCACACCGATAAGACCCTCGTCTCCTTCAAAGACATGGGCATCCGGGCCTGGTACATCAAAAAAAAGGACAGCACTGTCGCCCATACGCTTACCGAAGCCGAAATCGAATCCATTCTCGGCGATAGCCGAAAAATACTCGAAGCAGGGGGCGATTCAACGCTCAACCTGGCCTTCGCCATCCCAGATACCATTCCGCCCGACGAAGGCTTCAAATTCCAATTCTCCGCCGCCTTCTACTACAAACTTGCAGGGTGGAAGGCAAAATTGCCCGGCTGGTCATCCCATGAGATCGATGGCAACAACCGGGAATACTACAAAATGCCTCCTCTCGACAGAACTTTAACTTTCACAGCAACATACGCAGACCAATGAAAAACATTATTCCCCTCGTCGCCATAATCTTTACCTTCATCACCGATTCCGCCCGCGCACAAAACGACACCGTGTTGATCACGGAAGTCCGCTATGCAAACCACATGCCGCTACCTTGGGACCCATCCTCGAAATTCGTCTTCTACTGGATATCCCCCGACCATCGGACTATCACCATGCGCGCCGATCCGAAGGAAAAAGAAACCTACTACGAACGGAACAGGAAAGGCACGGAAATCGTCTTGCACTTCCCGCCCGGCGTATTCGACCGCAAGATTAAACAGTTCACTATACATGGCACCTTTTCCGCGACCCCTGACGGAACGAGTGATTCGCACGACTCCAAGGAGAAAACTTTTAATTTCAACCTCACCAGAGCCGTGCCCCTGAACCAATACGCCTATAAAGCCTACGAACCCATAGAAATCACCGAGCCTGAAGTTTTCTCGCTCATTACGATGACCAACTACATCAATAGAAGGCTCAACGAATCGTCCACTACTCGCGATGGCTTCGCCGGCACAGTGGATGCACTCAATAAATTCAAGGACGACTATTACGACGACCGGAAAATAAAATTCGATCGACTGTTGGACTTCTTCAAACTCTATGAATTTTTGGATGAATACGCCCCAGACCAGTCCTTCTACAATCAAGAAGCCAAGGCCCTTTACACTACGCTCGAAAACGCCAACAGCCAATCTCGAAAATCCTACCTGGACACTGCCTACACCATGGAGCAAGCCGTTTCCAACCAAGTCTATCGAGAGTACGTGCGCACCTACGCTGTCATCCGTGATTACAATTCCCGTTTGCAGTTGATCCTGTTCTTCAAATCAAGGTAACCGCCTTCCCGCGCCCTAACGACAAAGCTCCTGCACCGCCGACTCCTACGAAACACTCGCCTCGACCGCGCAGGTAGCGGCGAGGCACCCATCGGTCACCCGTTAAAAGGTTGCTATCGAAAATTTTATTGCTCGAAGTGTTCTCCGGAGCAGGGACCCGCAGTTGGAGTTCAAAGCCAAAGGGTATTGGCCGGTTCAACAATGGCGTCCACATTCGCCAACCGGCCCAAGGTTTCAACCCGTACCGATGCCCTACATGCCGGCCATATTCATCTGCAGCACATAGCCCTTGTCAACAGCCTCTGTTGAAGTCCTGTTATACCGCTTCTCTTTTGGGATGAGCTCCGCGTTGAGAAATATAAAATGTTTTCCCGAACATAAAAACGTGAAAAACACCCTTATTTCGTTGTGCGAAACGTGTTATATTACCTTCGAATACCCTTAGGTGCATTTCTGTTGTTGACGTAATCAGCCGCCCGACATATCACCGGCTTCACCCTATTTGATCCACCCTCTTTCCATTTGTCAGCCTAATACTCATTGAACTTAAAACCGACATTCATATGCTCCGGTTCTGGATAATTTCATGCCTTCTACAGTTTACCAGTCTCATCGTCCAAGGTCAGGATGCCGACTATATTCAGGCCGTAAGAACATTCAATGGTGTCGACCTTTATTCCGGTAAAATGGTGGACATTGACGGAAAAGCCCACCTAGCCATTCCCGTCCGGACAAGCATCGATACGGTTCCGGATGCATGGATCCTCTATGACGCCAGTGCAAGGAAACCGCTCATAAAAGATACCTTTAGCTTTATCTTCGATTACTCGATCAGCAGTACTCTTTCCGGCATACTTTATAAAAAGATCAAAGATGGAAAACAGCTTTTGTTTTACAGCACCTGGCCCGGCTATCCCGGTTCGATTGCCACAGCCACTACCATCAGTATCGACTTCCTCCATCAGAATAAGTTTGTAAACGACTATATCGGAGTAACCGAGATCGGGAACACAAAACCCTACTACCTGCATGTCAGCGGACGGCGCGTCCTGCTGCCCCAGATACCCGACAATTCGTTCCTTTATCCTTTTAAGGACGAAAACTTCCAGGTGACCGGTATTCCGTCCGGACCCCTCCTGCTGCTGGTGAACAAGCAAAACTATACCACCTATGCCTCCATCAGCACCCAGCCCAACAATATCCTTCTAGTCAATAAGAACAACAGCTGTTGGTTTCTCCGGTCGCTCGGCCCCCGGCTTGACTCCATCGGCCCATTCCTGGCTGCGGAAGAATTCGACAACGGCCAGAGCTTCGGTGTGGTAAAAGATCAAAAAGGCGTCTACGGGATAGCCTCATTAACTGACTTTAAAAGCTACGCAATCCCCTGGCAGGCCGGCGAAGAAATAGACACTCTCATCAGCCTAAAAGATACCAATCTTTTCGCCTGCAAATATCGGTCTCCGGCACGTGTCTGGCGACTTTACAAATGGAACGGAACCGGCTTTGATACGGTCATTCGCGAACTGCCTGTTGGCTATACTCAAGATATCTTCCCTGTCTGGAAGGCGACCGTGATTGTCAGCGATCCTGGCAGCCCGGCCCAGCTCATCGCGGATATTACCAAACCCAATAATGATATTTCACTTCTTAAAGGTATTGTATTTTCTTCCCTTAAAGCCTGGCCACATGTCTATGACGAAGCCGTCACTACAAAGAAAAAAGTCAACACCCTCCTCGTAATGAACCTGATTTCCGCCCAGCAAGTCAGCGATAAAACCTTAAAGACGATTTATTTTATACGCGATGGAAAACTCCTTGCCAATGAAGCCGATGTTTCGTTACTATCTTATTTGGGAGAACGCTTTTTGCTATACAAAAAGCAAGATACCTGGCAATGGAAAGATGTCGAAAGGCCAGCCACCGTCTTTCCGCAGAATGTTAAATATAAATGGGTTACCCCATTTGTTCTGATTGGAAAATCTTCTACCGATTTTTTTGCTACCGCGCTGACTACAGGCCTCACCGATGCTGCATTCCTCTACATAAACAAAAACGGCCCCATTCCATCAATCAAAGCCAATAAGTCAAAATAACCCTGCATGTCCGATAAACCCACGATCCCCAGAAGAGAATTCATCAAAGGAATTTCCCTGACAGGCATTAGCTTCCTTCCGGGTGCAAAGGTCATCTCTGGGCTGGTCGCCAATTCCGACGGGGTCGATACCTCGAAGTTCGTGCAACATGCCGTTCGACTGATGCATTATGAGAACCTGTTGCATCTCGAGTTCTATTTTATTAATGTGAGCGAAAGCGATGGCTGGATAGGGCGGAGGATATTTGAGAATTATGACCCCTGGTATGCTCAGCGGGAAAGTTATATGGTGGTTCGGCTACCCCAACAGCATATCGCCGAACGATCTTTTGATTTTGCAAAGGATCCGCTTACCTCGCCCGTATATGCCGCCACGACAATATCGGGCTATAGCTTCCTTGTTTTCCGGATCTTCTTCGATCGGCTGCCCGCCCTTTCCAAGGGAAAACTCCGGCAAAACCATGCCGATCTGATGGATTGGAACGCTCCTTATTTTGGCCTTGTTGTGCGTAAAAATTTAAAAGATTATGTTTTCCAGCTCGACGGGAATGGAGAGAATCAATACCCTCTGGGGTATACAAAAGATGCTGCCAACATCAACACTTTCAGCCAGGAGAATTTCCCCAAGGAAAAACATCTATCCATTCCCTGGAAAAGCCGCCAATACGGCGATTCCTCCCCCTTTACGGCGATTGAAGTCCCTTGGGGACTTGTCCTTAGTCCCGGGTTGCCGGACCAGGATAATTTCAGGTTCCGATGGAACTTCACACGTCCTGAATTGAAAAAGCACCTGGAGGGTACGGCAAGGGCTAGTGAGCTTTGGATGGCCACACTTCAGGTAGAAAGGATCAAAGGAGCGCCCTTGTCGGCCGTAAAACCGGAAGAAAAAAAGAAAAGTCCGACTGAAAAAAACGAGAACCCCCTGGTGGCGGCTGAATTCGAAAACACCGGCGACAACCTCATGCAATTGTTGTTCATCGGCTTCAAAAACGATGAGCCTCTGGATTCCACCGTCCCCTATTTACCCATGCTGACCAATCGGAAAGATCTGGTCGACGCCTACCTCAGCTTCCGCATCAAGGGCAGCACCAAAAAAATGGCCTTTACCCCGCTGGGCATCTCCACGGAGATGAAATTTAGAAATACACATGCCGATACCGACAATATCAAACTCTTTGGCTGGCGCCAATCCATCTCGTTTGGCAGGGACCAGGAAGTAAAAATTGCTCAGCTCTTCGTCGAATCCTGCTACGGTCTTAAAATGCTGGTTGTCCAATCTACTAAACGGCGGACCATTCGCGGCGTAGCACTCCTCGAAAAATTTACGCTTCTAATGCCGCTGGAGATCGAAAAAGACTACTCGCTGTACGACAATAACAAGAACATAAAAAGCTATAAGGCCGACAACTATAAATACAATACTTCCTATAAAAAGGTGGTCTTTGGGAGCCTCAATCCCAAAAGGATCCAGGATCCCGGCAGCGACCCCATCACGGATCCCGTCGATCATCCCGATCATACGGTCATGGATGGCAATACCGTACTGGCTTTCTGGGCCAAAACACCTCAGGGGGCCGATCTCGAATGGGATTTTATCGCAACGGACTGGCATGGCAAAGAATGCCCATTCAAAAGCAAGCTATTTCTGCTGAGCCAGTCACTTTCAGACACGACGACCAAGGGGCCCACCTATCCGCTCAAAACCGATGAGGCGGTGCAGACTGCAAATGATAAAGTCAGCTCCCTGGTCACCCAGCTAAACAACAATACCCTGGCTAATCCGGGCGAAATCGATACCGCAATCGCCGCGTATCAACAGGCTATTCAAACTTCTGCCAATGTCTGGCACAAGATAGAGAATGCTTCCGGCCAGTTCACTCTCGGGCTCACCGACCAGTATCGAACGGTCCTTACAGCACTCCTGAGTCAGATAGAAGCGAATATTCGCGCTAAAGCCTGGCAGATTGAAGACGAGATCATGGAGGAATTCATGATCTTCAAAAAGCGGATTCTCGACATCGGATCGGTCATTTGGGAAAATATTGGTGCCGCTCAACAACAGGCACTCTCCATCATCCAGGCCTTGAAAAACATCGGCCACCCATTGCCCAACGATGGAGAAACCATCAAAAAGGACTTGCAGGATCTGGCCGACAGTGTACAAACAGAAATTCGTACTCTCACCGACCTGGGTACGTTGCAGACAGCTATTGATCGTTATATAGCACTCCTGCAAAAAAAGGTCGATGACTTTCTTGCCAATGCCGACGCCACGATCCGCCAGATGGTCGACCAGATGAGAGATTCGCTGAACGCCGCCATAGCCTACAAAGTCAATACCTGGTTTGAAACGGAGAAACAGCGATTCCTGAATGCTATTCCAGTTGCCGTCCGGGACGGCATCGTGAAAGACTTCGATGCCAAAGGAGCAAAAATCAAGAACGCCCTCGATACGATCCGGCGCACCGAAGCAAATTTCAAAGGACGCATCGAGCTTTATGGGAAGGAAATTGGCTTTGCTGTTTATGGGGTAGAAGAGGAACTGGAAAACATGAAAGCGGCTATCATAAAAAAGTTTCCGGACGACTGGCAAAAGCGATACGATGATTTCCGTCAAGTATACCAGGAAGAGAATGCTAAGATATCCCGCCTGAAGACCGATTTTATCCTGTTCCGTAATAACTATCGCCAAAAGGCAGACCAAATACTCTTTGATTTTCATCAGGACTACGCGTGCTTCCCGCAGATGCATACCGCGCAGGTGTATGTCCAGACCATCACCGATATGGTTCATAAGGAGATTCCGGTTCGAATGAAGTACGCCGAAGACTACTTCAAAAATCAGGTAGATGACTTTGTACTCGAAACTAAGCAAAACGTCTCCCGGGTATTTGCAGAGATAAAAGCCGATACCAAAGAGCTGGTAAAGACGTCGATGCGGGAGATTGCCCACGAACTCGGCGGACTTGTCAACCCCGAACTGTCAGCGGACTTTATGACCTATATGAAGGACAGTCGCGATGCGGCAACCGCAATCCTCGCAAATGCGGAAAAGACCGGTCGCCAATTGGAAGACGATGCAAAAGCGCAGTTAAAGGCCGCGGCCGACTATTATGCCCAAAGTGAAGTCGTAAAGAATTTGAAGCAAAATTTCGGCGATCTGAAGGATCTCATCCATGACCACGAGAACGATCTCAGGCAGGCACAACAGGGGCTGATTTTGATTGGTAAAGCAGCAAAAGAAAACATCCAGGCCAACGTGAAGGAGCTGGAGATCCAGGCCAAGGACTATTTCAAAGGACTCGAGGCCAAGATCATGGGGTCTATCAATCTCAAAGATATACTTGGAGTGGGGTTCGAACTACCCAAAATCGACCGTCGCACCAATGAGATATCCTACCAGTTTATCACGGAGAAACTACAACCCGTCTCCCTCGGCCCCTTCGCTTTCTACAATAAATCCGGGACAAAGGTCGCTCGTCTCTCGGCCTATTTTAAAAAACAACTTACCGCCGGCGGACAATTTTATTCCAGTACCGCGCTTACGGATTTTAGCGTCGGCATCTTTGACGACCGGCTGCTCGTCTCCTTTGACAAGCTGGAGATGCTGACGAACAACGAAGTAAAAAATAAGGTCTCTGTCAAGATATCTGATGTGCAGTTCCAGAAAGAACTGGCTTTTCTGCAGGCTTTGTCGAAAAATATCCAGATCCCCGGAACGGGTATCGTATTAAACATCACTCCAGAGCAGATCAGCGCCGAATATGCCTATACCTTTCCCAGCATCAATGGCGGTGCTTTTACTATGGCCAATCTGAAATTCCGTGTTGGGGTAATCATTCCCCTATCTATTGGCAGCAGTAAATCCACAACCCCCATCATTGCCATGTTTGGCATCAACGGTCCCGATGACAAATTCGTCGTAGCCGCCGGTATCTATGGCGGCAGAGGCCATTTTGTTATCGAGACTACTCCGAAATACCTCCGGCAAATCGATACCGGGATTGAATTCGGCGGTTATTTCGGCCTCGACCTTACTATTGCAAAAGGCGAGGCATTCCTGATGGCAGGCATCCGCTTTGTCTATACCCGGGATGATATCGGTGCGACTACGATCGATTTTTATTGCACCCTCTCCTGTGGCGGTTCCGTTACGGTCTTTGGTTTTATCACCATTTCTGTGCTGTTTATGCTTATTCTGCACTATCAGCAATACCAGGGCAGCTCCAGTCTCTATGGCATCGCCAGCGTATCGTATTCCATCAAGATCGGATTCTTCAAAAAGTCCTTTACCCTCAGCTATACCAAGCGGCTCGCTGGTACAGACTCCAAACAACCGCCCCCTTCTACTTCCCTAATAAGGCCGCCGGCCAATTTCCGGGATTTCCTGGCCGTCGAAAGAGGCGACCACGCCTCCTGGTACATCGAACAAGCGGACTATAGGGAAGAAGAATGGTTAAAAAAGAAGCATGGTCTTAAAAAAACCTATGCCGGTAATCGATGGTCGAAATTCTGTCGCTCCTATAAACTAAACTGCGCTATTAAATAATATTATGGGAAAAAATACAAAAGTAATCGCAACGGCGGTTCCCACCAGAATGGGTCCAAAAGCGGATTACCTGACGCTGCATGTATTTCTATCTCCCCGTCTTCCCGATTCGGGCCTCCTCAGCGACTATTACGAGATTTATCACTGGCCTGACTTTACCGACCATCTGAAAAAACGGCTCCGCGGCTTCAATTTCTTTTTCCTGAACTATTCGACAAATGCCAATGGTAAGTTGGAATACACCTTTCTTGATACGATACCGTTGGAGAAAGGTGTACATGTGGAAGTCAACCAGGACACGCGAATCCGTTACCGTTTTGATAACGGCTCTTTCTTTTATTCCGACAATGATGGGGGCTATCCTCTTTCAAAAGACGATTCGATAGCTAGCGTACTATGGAAACAAATGTTCCGGTCGGATACCCCCGTTAGCGGCTGGCTGACCAACGAGGTCGATTTTGATCTGGCGGAAAAACTGGGTCGAAAACAGTTGAAATACAATCTGTCGGCAGCGATCGACAAAACGATCGAAGAACTCCTTTCATCCGGAGATTATACCATTCTATCGGATCCCTACCGTCCGGACCGTCAAACCGCCCGGCAAACAAAAAGAGAAATATCCTCCTTCATCATTTACTTGCAGCGGCTAAAGCAAAAAGAACCGGAGGTGATGCTGCAGGACCCGCTGATAAAAGACAACCCCGTAAATGGGATGCATCGCCTTTTTATAAAGAACCTGGCGGCTGCGATAAATAACTTATATGACGAGTATAAGCGACAGTTGACCGATCTGTCGATTCGACTTTCCTCGCAGGATGTGGAACAACGCAATAGTTATGAAATGGGGGAATTCCACAAGAAATTCTCGGCCTACTCGAGCTATCCCTTTCTCCTCCGGAACACCGGATGGATATGGGAAGTAACGATCCGTCTGGATGAGATCAATGATCCTAAGCTTCTGGCTTATCTTAAGGCTCCAACAGACAATATTCTTAAATTTCTGCAGCTGGAATTCAGCCAGCCGGAGGCCGGGCTTTCCGAAATAGACGTCGATGCGATGTGGTCCGGCACTCAGGAAAAGGATATGCCCGACCAATTCCGCAATATTTTGTTCGATCGGGAGATCGATATCAAATGTCCATTCACGTGTTTTGAATTCGAGGAACGAGATGAGGTATTTATTCCTGGTGATAGCCCGGAATTTGGCCAGGAGTATTTCCAGATAGAGCATGGACTGATACAGGTGAGGATAGCCCCCACCGATTCAAGCGAAGGTTACGAGTTGACTTCTTCGCTGGTGGACAGGGATCAATTAATGGAAAAGCTGGGCGGTCTGGTCCGCAGCAACAAGAATTTCGCCAGGGGTGGGGGCCAGCCGGCGGATGATAAAGCGGATTCGCGGTCGTTGCAGAACGAAATAAAGGCCATGTCCGGACAGCCGCAAAGTTCTTCGGGTGGTAATGAATATGTTTCCAACGGCATCGCTCTTTCCATCAAGGGTCTGAAGCAAATTCTGGACGATCTCAAAAACGCCAATCCCGATACCCAGTCCAATCTCAATATCCAGACAAACGACGACACCAGCGATGGCGGGGCGATAAAAAAGATTATCGCTTCCGTTAGAGAAGGGCTGGTCTACTCCCACAACCTGCATGTGGGTTATCGCGTGGACGTCGCCCGCGTCGAAGGAGAAACTTTTTTGACGACGGATTCTCTATGCAAACGAACGGAATACTATTGCGTCTGTGCGAGCAAGCGCCACGTTTGGGCCGAGAACCCCATCAATTCCGAGGAAGGATGGCTGATGGAATCCACACAGGCCAGTCAGTCCGGGCGCACCTATGTCGACGAAGAGTTGTTCCGGTGGAATGACTGGAGCCTTGTCTGCCCCCAGATCGGTGATCACGAAGATGTCCAGCATAACACTGTTGATGACAACGATCCCGCCCCGCTCGTCATTACTGAAGTCCCACCCGATTGCAGCCTTGTGCCGCTGCGCTTTGGCGCGAGTTACCGGTTCCGGCTGCGGGTAGTCGATCTCTGTGGCAACAATTCGGGGTATCGTGATGAATACAAACTTACCCGCGAAGAGATTGATCTTTACTGGACAAGCCCGATCAAATATCTGCGCCAGGATCCTGTCAACACGCCCATTCTCATTCCGGGTATACGTATTTACAATGGCTACAGCCGGGTAGACGGCAATCCGGACAAAAAGAATCTCGTCTGGAACGACAAATGCTGGGGTGAGAGCGTCGAAAAGCTGGTCGTCCGGGCCTATTATTCCGAGGGCAAACTAAAGACCGAACAAATCAGCATCCGCTACGTCGGGCCGCCGAAATCCAACCTTCAGTTTGTGATAAAACACGGCGTACTGGATGCTTTTCTTGGCAATGACTTCAAAGCCGAAGCCATTCGTGACGAATTGTTCGAATATGCCGATCGGGAAACCATGCCTTCAGAGATCTATTATAAAAGGTCTCAGGATAAGATAAATTATCTCTTCGACCCAATGGTAAGAGGATTCGAAATAATTTTCGACCGGCAACGATATCAAAAACAGGTCATCACCCGATCGCCCTGGCCCCCGGCCGACGAACCTTATTGGAGTGGATGGAATTTTCTCAAACTTAGCCTCCAACGTTTGGATCCGGGAGCCGGCCCTATGCCGAGGGTAAAAACCGGCCCTGATGCTACGGACGGCCAGATGACCTTCTCGCTCAAACCCGGCGTCGAAACCAGCTTTTTGCTGGGGTGTCTCTATTTTCCTGAATTGGAAGATTCGATACACGAATGCGTAGACAAAGTCAAAAGATCCCCGCTCCAACTTGTCCATGCCGTTCAAAAACCCTGTCTTATCGATAATTATTTCGATAACGATTTCACGAATGGTCACTTTCGTAACCAAATTGGCTGCAATCTTCTCTCGGATGCCGGAGCCCGGATGCCAGAAATTAATGACTTCGTTTTCCGGATGCATTTTCCCCTTTACCCGACCTATACAGCCGAGGCGGCAACCCTCGAAATACAATATCTGGAGATCGTCAGCGACCGGACGCAAGACACGGGCTATCGGGTCGAAACTGTTCAAAAGATGGTAAAAAGCGGACTCCAACCCTCCGCCGGCGCAATTGAAAAGGATGTTTTTTTCAACGGACTTGTTTTTTCTTTCCCCGACACCAAATATTGAAAGGTGAACTTCCGTTTCGAAATACCTTCGCGATTCAAAGGATACTTCAGGAATGAAAAAGACTTTAGTGTTTTTGGCATGCCTTCAGTCTGGGCAAAGCTCGAAGCAAAGGCCGATCCGAAAATCATTAAAGATGACACGAGAAAAAATTGGACCGAGGTCCTGAATACCAATCGACCCGCCCCTGTGGTCATCGAGCGGATCGTCCCTATCCTTTCATGGACCAATACCGGAGGCAGCAATGCCATTGTAGAGCGTTTTACAGATACGATCCGCGTGTACTTCGATGGAGACTGGTATAGCTCTGGCGAAGGCGAACAGGTGGCGGTCTTCTACCTCGACAACGATGCTGTGAATAGCACCTGTGTTCCGATAGAATTCGAGCCCGTTATCAGTCAGTTTGGCGTCGACCCCGCTGCCGAACCCCAGGCACTCAGCGACAGATCGGATATTCTCCAGCTATTGAAGAGTAAAAAAATGTTCCTTTCCGCGGCGGGCTATCTGGATAATATACCTCTAAATGGTCTGGAATACGATCCTTCCCCGGATGCAAGCGGACAGATGTTTTGTCATCCGGCAAGTCTCCCGACTGGTATTGATGCGGCCATTTTCCCCATTGAATTCTCTCCTCCGGAACCAGGGCAGGAAGGCCGATTTTTTATCGATATCAAGCTCAACCGGCTGCTTTCCGATGACCTGTATTTTCCTTTTGTCCGTTTTGCAATCGCCCGCTTCCAGCCAAATACGATCAAAAATACAACCGCCCCGGATGGCACTACAAAAAATTATCGGTTCTCGAAGATCGCCGTTACAGATTTTGTTCAGCCCCTGCCTTATCGCAAACTGGAGCTAAAAGACAACAAGCCGGTAAAATACTATGCGAAGGTTCGCAGGAAAAATATGACAGAAGGAACCAACAAAGTCTATGTCTTTTACGAACCGCCCTTCGAAGGCGGCGACAATTCCTTGTTTGGACGAATGGATCCGACCGAACCATTAGTTATCGAGGGCTTATCCGGTTCCCATATTAAACTGGACAAGAGCGATCCGATAAATATCGACATCAAGGATCCTGTAAAGCCGTCGTTTAAATACATTGTCGAAGAGTATGAACAATACGAGAGTAAGCTGAAAGTAAATGACAAGTCCAGCCCCAGGAACGATTTTTCCCAACGGCTGGTCTTTTCGTATATAATAGATGTATAACCCGAATACAGTGAAATATTATTCCTTGTTGATTATTTTTTGCCTTCACCAGTTGTTCCTTCTGGGTCAGCTGGCCCGGCCTTCCCCACGTCTGCAGCTTCCCTCTGTGCTGCACTGCCTCGATGATGTGACGGCAAACCTCAGCCGGCCCCAGCCCGGCATCCTTGTCCGTAATGATATTGATGACAGCAGTTTTGTCACGGGCGATGCGCCCAGTTTTTTTCTGGGGCATTTGACGGGTCCAGGTCTTTATTCCATCCGGGAGGACAGTCTTGACTTTCACTATTTTGTATTCAGCTGCAGAGATCATGACAACAGGACTTCCTTAGTCCCCCTTGACGTACTTCCCCGCATCCAACAAGACTCGCTTGATCTTGCCGGTGTCCTGGATACGATGCGAGTCGAAATGATCCGTGGTGACTCGGCTTTTCTCTCCGATATAGACAGCGTCGATTCAACGGTTTCCAGCCTTATCGACTCGGGACAGACGATGAAATTTGGCGTTTTCTTCGATAAGGCGGCGGGATATATAGCATTGACAATCGATACTTCCGACGGGGTTCTCCATCCCGACAGGGATAAACTAGTCGCGGTCACGGACAGTTTTTTTATTCGCTTTTTCCGCAGACGGCACCCGGACAGACCAGACCTGAACAACCGGCAGTGGGCTGTTATCGATAAGGCTATGAACAAAGTCCTACCTCCGGGTACGGTCCTTGCAGGATCGCCAAACGTCCGATATTCGAAATACCTGGTCGATGATCTCCTTTCCACCTATCGGCGATTACCCATTTCAGTCAATTCGGCATTGGCCGCTGTAGCCTTTGAAAAAAAGTATTTCGAGCAGGTAGTACTGCTTTTTAGTATATACAAACCCTCGAAGGTTCGGCACTGATAACATCAAAATAAAAGTAAAATGAAAAGCATCTTAACCGTCACCGTCATTACGCTGTTTTTGTCCTTCTCCCCCACACCCATCCAGCAGGATGATTGGCAACACGATGTTCAGCTGATGTTGGGCGAATTCCTGACCTGTGGCGGGCCAACTCCTCCCAATACCCCCTGTAATATGTTCCTGGCGAGAGCCCTTAAACGGGTGTATAACATCACGGATTTCGACCGGCCGAAGGGCGGCTACCTAACTGCGAATGAAATGGCCGATTATGTGTTGGCCCATACCGACCAGTGGACTTCGCTCGGAGACGCGGGTACCCAGCAGGCCCTCGACCAGGCGCAAGGATATGCAAATCTAAAAAAGGCCGTTATTGCCGTCTTTAAAAATCCCTCCTGCGTCGGACATGTAGCGCTCATTGTTCCCGGCAAAGTGGCCTATTCCGGCAACTGGCAACTAAAATGCCCGAATTCAGCCTCCTTCTTTCTTGACCGGCCGGATAAATCCTATATATCCAAGCATCTCGGCTATGCTTTTCAGACACCTGACAATGTGATCATCTATGGACGGAATTATTAATCTAAATCAAAAATTATGGCAAAGATTAGAGTACAATTAAATCCTGATCGGACGCAGGGTGGAATATTAACGATTATTGACAGCACAGGCGCTATCGTTGGTAACGGGCTTTCGGTGCTGGCCAAGGCTGCAGTCGATGATGCCACGGCACATGGCAACCCGTTAGCTGACCCGACAATGGCTTATGGAGACACTCCTACCGGTACTTACAATATTACCGGAATGCCTGGCTTTGTTTTCCCTTATAACAACTTACACAGTTATGGTCCGAATGGGGTAATTCAACTGGATCCGCTGAGTGGTCAGGCCGCCGTCGCAAAAGCCAATGGGCGTTTTGGATTTCTTTTCCATGGGGGAGACCCCGGTCCGGGAGGAGCTTTAAGACGAACTAACGGCTGCATGCGGTTGCAGAATGATGAAATGGCTTACCTTAAAGACCAAATAAACCAATTATACCCTACCGACCAGGTGACTACGGTTGAAGTATCTGAAGTAGGTGTTTCTTCAACTATTATATGCGATAGCAACAGTTCGTGTGGTGAGGGAGACCCACCGCCAGGGTTTTAAATTTTCTTAGTTTTCGGAATCAGATGGATCAAACCTTCCTATGCTAAGCTCTGCCTGCGATCCTTGCCATAACGGTAGAGTAGTCGTCGCCTAGCTACCATTTGCTGAAAGCCTCTTCTTTAGGAGGGCTTCATCTTTTTTTTGCACGATGTCGAAGAATTGGCCTCAGGAAATATTACTCATCGGAGGGTGATGGCCTGCGGGAAGCTGTTGCCTTACTGGAAGTCTCTTTATTTGGGAAATGACATGAACATGAAAGACGCATTATTCCTGACATGGGGTTGCTGCCGGGGCAACTATATTGTTTTTGAACGTGCAAAAACGGAATTGACGGCAAAAGGAGAGCAAGATTCTATTTGACGTATTTATCTCTGATGACCTGCGGGATATCCTTAATTATCTGGGAACTAAAGACAAATCTCCCGATAATTATATCTTTCCAATACTCAACAAAGAAATGAATGCCGTCGAAATTCATTATACCATAAAACGGGTGATAAAGCGAATTAATGCCCGAATGAAGCGTGTCTGCAAAGAACACGGAATACCACCCATTGCTACGACAGGTCTTGCCAGAAAGGTAGCCGTCAACCAAGTTTTGGCAGGCGGGGCGACGCCTCACTTTATTAAAGAATTTTTGGGTCATGAGAACCTTAATACTCAAAACCACTACACTGATACCGCTGCGGAATTTCAAAAACGACAAATGGCCATTCAATTGACTCGATTTGAAAATTTGGGGCAGCCAGATTTATTTGGTCCTTCTAAGGCTGATGTTTAAAGTAAACCGGCCGAAGGCGGTAAAAGAAGTGTTTGAAAATTTATGGAATATTTACCAGGGCCGAGCATGTTGCAAGATATCTGTGGTGAGCAAAGGCCCTCTGCCTTACAAACATCCCTGGCCGGTAGCCGTTCCGGTATTTTCCCTGGCTGATTGACCGTGTCATCGATCCAACCCCTTCTGATTGTTGGTTGGAATTTGCACAGGGAATTTGCATAGAACGGCAGGTCGAATCGCCCGACAATAATTCGGTATCTTTACATTTTAAAACAATTACATATAACAAACGATTGAACCTTACTTTATGAATCCTGCACCGGTCATTAAAATTCGCACTTTCGCTTACATTGTCGCCATAGAAAACTATCAGACGATAAAAACAGGCCCATCCATTACAAAAGTCAGATACGCCCACAATGATGCGCGAAACGTCAAACAAGCACTGATCGACTACCTGGACATCGACGAATCCGACATTACCATTTGGTTGGACTCAGAGGCAACCAAATCCACCCTTGAAAATGACCTGAAATATCAAGTCGGTCAACTTACCGAGTATGACCGTTTAATCTTTTATTATGTCGGCCATGGATTTTTCCAGGACGGCCATAACCGGCTAACAACGTGGGATTCTCATCCGTTTAACTTAGGCGCGACCAGCGTTTCCATTAAGGACATCTTGCTCGATCCATTGGAGTCGTCCAAATGCGAACAAGCCTTGATATTTTTAGACTGTTGCGCCAATGAATTACAATCCCTTTTCACCAATTCACGAGACATTATAGCGGACCTCTCAGCTAGAGAATTTGATGATTTCATGAGAGGCAGTAAATATATTGGCGTTTTCATGTCTTGCTCGCCCGGAGAAAAATCACATTCCACCGATGGGCATGCGGCGGGTATTTGGACCTATCATTTAATACAGGCTTTGAGTGGAAAAGAGTCTTTGGCCATCGTACGGGACAAATATATTACGAGCAATTCCTTGCAAAACTATTTAAAACTCGCAGTCCCCAAATTCATTACCAGTTCGACGGTTTTTACAGGAACACAAACGCCGATGGCAAAAATTGTGGCGACCAGTGAATTCACGATTCGGGAGATTCCCGAGGAAGTATTAATTGCCGAGCCTTCTTTTCCGAATTTGACCCTACAGTTTGATAAAATGAAATTTAGAAAGGTAACGTACAGTCTCATAAAAAAAGCGCAAGGTTTTGAAAGGCGCTTTACTGTTCCAAAATGGAAAAATCATACGTCAGAACAATTCGTCAATAACATATTTTCGGAGGAACTAAAAGGCGAGATTTTGGAAGTTTACGAGAAAAGTAAAGACATCTTAGGCCTAAAGCCTGGCGACTTCAAATACGGTTATCAAAACGGTGGGTCCGTTATCTGCCCGGTTTTTAAGTATGATATAGACGTCGAACACGATGGAAGCAGTTTGCACCAAGCCATCATAACAAGGCAATTGACGCTGCGTATCCAAATACAAAAACTACCGGCTGATTTTGACGAAATCTTCCCGATCCGCATTGATGAATTGATCATTCCGGTAGAAGGCGAACTGAATTTCGACGATATCCTGGAACGATTCGGGCACTTGCAAGAGCGCGACCACGGCACGTTGCGCGACAATAGTATGGATGAAACCATTGAGTATTTGTCCCCGTCGGGGTGCATGATAAAGATTGATATCCCCAACGAAGAAGTGATAATAACACATAATACGCCCATGAATTGTATAGATCTCGTAAGAAAATCGTTGGTTGATCTGCAAAATATAGCTGGTGCGCAAATCAAACTTTTCAATTAAACGTATAAACGCCTGAATGCTGAATTAAATTCGGCAGTAATCATTGCTGAGTGTTTCAACGTACTATCTGATGAAGCAATCGGGATATGGGATTGCAGACTAGGCAAAAAGGTGTGGCGGACCATGAACCGATCTGGAAGAAATAAAATCAAAAAGTAGTCACCGTGAATTGGCCATTTTTAAAAAGGATAAAAACGTCCTTTGAATCGCAAAAGTCTTGCGGGATGACTTGATCCATGAATTGCTCGATAGCTTTAAGGAATTCCTGTTCAACCTCAGGATTAAACTCTAGGTGAAGTTTCATGGCATTTCCTTTACAATGGACGATGATGACGATGGATATTTTATTTACCGTTTTGCTTTTTTTCTTAAAATATTGTATCGATAGAGTTAGGTATGGCAAAATAGTTTTAGAGAGCCGTTTGACTAGCTCAGTCAAGAAGAAATCTCGTGCGAACACCAAGACGTTGAAATCATGGAATACGATTTCCAAGGCGTGGTGTAGCGGATCTGTGCTGGCAGATTGACTTCGAGACGATATACTTGAAATTCTTCTTCCCCGTATATTTTATTTAAATGCCTTACTTCTCCGTCAGAAATGGCGCCTTTTAACTCTATTGAGTATCCACTTGTTTGCATGGCGTGTAAATTATAAAATATTCCTGACACTCCCTGTTGCTTCAAAAAATGAATACCTTCGTCTATTATTTAGTTTGAAACTATCCATGAGCCTAGTAATAGCGAAGCAAAGAAACAATAAGATCGCTTTTGTCAGTGATACCAAGCTTACAAGCACGAAACCCGGGCGATCGAATGCTGCCCCTGAGGAGGGAGTCATTAAGTGCGTCATTTTGAATGAATATCTTTGCATTGCAACCGCCTATGAAGACGATCAGGGGGTCGACGATATCATTGGGAAATGCAGGGATGTAAACAAAGATTTCGCGAAAGTGCTTGATATCCTGACGAAATTCACCAAAATGCGAACGGGCGTTGAGTTTATTGTCGGCGGTTGTTATGGCTTTTGTTTGTTGTATGAAATCAAAGTGGGTAATTGCAGAAAGGCCACCGACTGTTGGATCGGCTCAAAAGCAGCCTACTCCGAATTTGAAAAAGCCTTTCAGGAGATGGGAAAGGGATTTTTTAAGTACGACTTTGAATATTGTACGGAAAAGGCCTTGGAACAGGTTATAGAGGAAAATAAGGTCGATACTGTCAATGGATTCGTTATTACCGTAGACAACAATCTAGGGGTTTTTCATTATAAGACTGCCCTGCACATAGATATCCTTCCACAAATATTGCCTCCGGGATTTTCCACGATGGGACACGCGTCGGCAGCGGCCGGAGGGTATACCGTTCATTATTTTCCGTCTAATGCGCCGTATACTGCTTTGGCCATTTATGTGTTGCAAGGTAATTTCGGAATCATCTACAGACTGCGAGACAAGGGGCTTCTCTACCCAGAAGTATTTAGCAAATTAACCGAAGATGAGTTTGGAAAAATATGTCAACAACAAGGAATATATAAAATCGCAAGTACCCCACCTCAGTAATTCTTAGAAGTAGCGCTTTGAAGGACTTCCAAAAAGATGTGTGCTGTGCGGCAAGAACGGCGGCCATCTTTTCGCTGTTGGTAGCCGTAGGCCGTATCAAAATTTCGAATATGGCTTTAGGGCAATTTAAATTAACAAATTGCGCCCACTAGGCAAATTTTATCCGGCAGTTCCGGAAGAGTCGAAAAAGGCGGATATACTATTAGGACCTTTCCGATTGACCTTTTTCGTCTGCAATATATTCGGATCGAGCCTCAGACTTTCCAATCATCTCTACTGCCAATACAGTATCAATCAGGAGCTTTAATTTCGCGATAGAAAACGCGTAGATAACTTTCGTGCCATGCTTCACTGCACGTGCTATGGCAACCAAATTTCCTTGGTCATTTAATATCGGCGCCCCGCTGCATCCCTCATAGTCAGCTTTATCGATACAGAGCTCTGGAGCCGCGAATATGTGGTCGTCGTTTATTTTACTGCGATATTCAATTGCATATTTAAAGGTTGGAGTGCTATGCACCACCGCACCACGGGGATCATACCGAATGCGGCCCGCAAAAGCATAAGTCTCTTCTTTTTTCGGTTCTGTAGCCAAGTCCATATCCACAGTAATTTTCAAGCCTTCTCGCACTTGAAAATGTCGGAAATCAAGCGGCTCCTGCCATATCTGCAAGCCTTCCGAGATTTCTGCAAAAGCTACGTCCAGGAAATCGTCAGGCTCTTCGATTTTCTGTATCAGATTGTCCAATTTGTCCAAAAGTGTAAAATCCGCCTATCGGTTGTAATGTCCCATGGCCAGAAGCATCCTTTCCCATTTCAATATACATGTGATCCAGGTCGACCTTTATTACATGGTAGACTGTAACCAGAAAGTGCCTTCCCTGATAACGTAGCATAAATCCACTGCCCCAGTTACACGGTATTTGGGTAGCAGGATCAAGGCTTACTATGCTGACAGATGAGCGTACGACAAATTCACCTAGAGATAAATGGTCCATAACCTCTACACGCTGATCTTTTTTATGTTCCATTCCCGGCTTTTTTCTTAAGTTGATAATCCATTGGGGCCATAACAATACCCTGCCGTTGGCAAAAATACCAATTTTCGCTGGCATGAGGCGCTCCCGCCGGTTGCGTTATTTCAAGTCACTGGGTCGAACCAAGTTGCCGTCGATGAAGACGGCAACGACCCTTGAGGGCTCGTCGGGCGGAGTTGATTCAAAACCATGATACGGCGGCTCGACCAGGAATACATTATTAGCCGTCGTTGCGGAGGGGTTCGTTTTGGTCGTCATATCGAGCACACACAGGATCGACAATCGTTTGCCAGTGGCGGTGGCGTAGGCTGCGGCCTGTTTGAAATGGGCTTCGATCACCTTTTGCCGGTCTTTGACCGTCCGCTCCACTTTCAATTCTGCCACGATTCCTTTGTAGTTGATCTCAACTTTGCCGCCGGCAATTTCGCCCTCCTTTATGATTGGTGAGGTCAATCGGGGATCTGCGCTGAGAAATCGGATCAAATTATTGCGAAATTCCGCCTCCGTTAAGTTCGAAACTCCTTTATATTCTCCTTGCTCGGCACAATACCCCTGGTAGTTGAAAATGGCGCACGAAAAAGGAATGAAATCATCGCGGTCTGCCTTTGAGAGTGTCGGCATGACTTGGTCAATCTCCGTCAGAATTTTAATGATCTTCTGATTTAAAATTGGATAGCGGGAAAGCGCCGGGAAACTGGCTTCCGATAGCACTTTAACTTTTAGCTGGTCATAGCCAACAATCCGCGGATACAACGATATCTTGTCCTGTCCCGTCAACTCCGCCCAAAGCTTGATCGACCAGGACTCGTCGAAATCGGCCTGCGGGTGTGGAAACGAGATTACACCTTCGATGGCGACTTCTTCACTGGTGCCCGCTGCTACAGGCGGCAGCGACAAGGTGTACCAGCTGTCATCCGTTGTTGAGACGGGAAACAGGTTCAATAGAGTATAGCCTACTGGCCAGTAATTCACCTTTAATTTTCCGGAAATCTTGAAGAGCTGGCCCGGCTTGACTACCTGGGGATTGGCCCATGGCTCACCCTGAAGCGAAAACAGCACGGAAAGTATAACCGGTCTGTCCTGCTCATTGCCGGAATCCTCAAAGGTCTTTGTTCCTCTTGGAAAGGGTTTATGCGGTTCCGACAACTTCAAGGAAAAGGAAAGCCGGGAAATCGCCTCCAACACACCGGGAACCTGATGTATGTCGCTGAGTGCTTTGATCTCTTCGGCAACCGCCGTTAAGGTTGCGAGCGATGGCCGTCCCGGATCTAACGTTCCGCTGTTTGTCGCGGCTTGTTGAGCATTCGCCTTCGCAGCGATCAAAAAGCGATCCGATCCCAGCTCGGCTGTTGTCTGGCCATGCGCCCATCGAGCCAGGTGAAAGCTGGCTGTCAGCAAGGAAAACAAAGACGACACCCGATTCAACCATCGTTCGTCCTCATCGGCCGCTATTTTTTCCTGAAGCGCCTGAAAGTGGGGTTCCAGGTCAAGGATGGTTTTCCATCGGCCGTTTTGGGCACCTTTCAACTCCCGCAGCAGCTGTACCAGTTCAGCCTGAGAATCGATCAGTTCACGTGCGGGTAGTCGATAACTCATTTTTTATCTCCGTAATTTTTTCTTGAATATGTTCTTTGTTCAACGACGGGTTGCCGAGTATCTCGGTCGTCAACTGAAAAATCCTGACGCCGGTCAGCAATCCTTGGTTCGCCCTTGCGTTCGCTACTTGTTCTTGAATCTGGCGACAGATGGCCTGTATCTCGTCAAACCATTCCATTTCGCCGAATAGATAGATAAAATTGCATGCATCGATCGGGTCGATCTTTACGATGTCGGCTGCTGCTTTCAGCAGCCGATCCTTCAGCGCCAACAAATCCTGATAGGCGGCGGCAAATAGTGCATCAAAAAATCGGCTCCGTTGGTCAAAGGCGGAGCTGGTTGGCTCGCGCCTGGTCGTCGCAATATATCCCAGGACCGCTTCCAGCCAATCTATTCGGAATTCGGGATGTTCAGCCTGCACGTCCCGCAAAATCTCGATATAATCGTCAGCAATGTATTTGTTTGCCAGCGAACAAAGTGGACGAATGGCATTCTTGACGACCGTCGATAAGAAACGCGGATACAACGCAGCGATATCGAGAAGTGCCCAAACCGCGGATTTCTGGATATCCCGGTGTCGTTCGGCAATCTCGGGAGGTGTCCAATTGCCCAGGTCTCCAACCACTGCCCCGACCTGCTTCGGGCTCAGGTGACGTAATACCTGACGAACAGCCATTACCGAACGACTGATGACCATGATGTATTTGTCTTTCAACCCAGCGAGAACGTAGTCAATGTGTTCCTTTGTCAAGGTGAATTTTTCTGATTCGGCGATCCGGCTGACGATCGTCACCACTTCGGCGCGAATGCGGGTTTCCGGATCGTTGTGAAAAGCATCCACCAGGCCCATTAACGGGTCCGTTACCAGTTCGGGAAAGTCCTCGATCAGGTTGCGAAGGAAGTACATGGATTGAACACGGACATTCTTCTCGTACGGATCAAATAAGAAAGTATATAGGTGCGGGATATATAGCGCCACGTATTTCGGTTCGGCGAGGCCCTTCATGGCTATGACGGTAAGGTCTGTTTTATATCCTCCAACTTGTTGGCTATCGAGTGTCGTCAGGACACCCATGAAAATTGGATAACACCGGTCAGGCATTCGACGCAGCTCATTTGCAAGGATAGAAATCAGTTCGTCTTTGCAATGATTGATCTTGGATTCGTCATGATCGATATCCAAGATATTCTTATTCAGCAGCGGATTGAAAGTGGCTGTTTTCTTATCGTCTCCCAGCTGTTCCCGGTACCAAAGAAAGGTCTTCCTCTCTTCGTTCACTGTCGACAGACATCCCAAAACGGTCGTAAAAAAACCGTCGGGCACCTTCTTGGTATCAGCAAGCACAGAAAGGCTTTCCAACATCTCGTCGCGCACCTCCCAGGGAAGCTCTTTGTTTGTCACGTGGGAAGCTAGCTCGGTAGCCAATTGGTTAACCAGCTCCTGATTTGCTGCTACGAACGTCTCATTCGCTAAGAGCAGATTTAAGACGGTCCACGCCGCCATATATGCTTCCTGAAAGGGTTGTTTATCCAACAAGGCCAGGAATTCGTCAATTCCTTCCTTCCCCGTGGCCAGAATGATGGATGAAACAAGCCGCCGGATTGCATCATCTGATGATTCCAACACTGGAGTGTCCGGAAGCGCCAATCCTTTCATGAGCGTGGGCAGAAGGCGAAATCCACGGTCCGGAAAGTGGCAGTGTATTTTTGTCAGCAACCGGGCGGTATTGATGCGGGCCATCTTATCCGGGGACAGCAACCGCGGCGTCAGCAATTCCATCATATTGTATGGGTCTGCGGCCAGCCAACGGCCAAGGTAATTCTCGCGTTGATTCTGGGAAATATTTTCAGGTTCTGCGTAGCCAAACATCCTGAGATAATTCAATGAGTCAATAAACTGTTCGATCCACAGTTGCCAGGCGTCAAAACTGACAAAATCGGAGGCTGATAACGCCAGAAAGGCCAATTCCTCCAAATGGAGGTGAGGGGCAAAAAGATCAGTACATTGGTCCCTACCAAAGGCTGAAAGCTGCAATCCGGAAGAAATAACATTTGCCGTCGCGCTCAGCAGTTTCGAACCCCAGGGTGACACTTTATAATAAATCGCCATCGCGTCGAGCGCTGCGGGAATAAAAAACGTTGGGGTCAATGAAGAGGCTTCCAGGATGAGTTCGGCAGCCTGCTCCGGCTGCTTCGATGTCTCTAACTCGTTGATCAAGGTCAGAATGGAGAGGCCCGGGGGTTGTGCTTTGGTTCTGGAAGCGGCGACGAATGAATCGATTTTCTCCTTTAACGCTCGACGGACAGCAATTTCTGCCTGGTCTCGATGATTAGCTTCCTCCAACCGCTTCCGGACACCTTCTTGAATGGTGCGGCCAAAATTTGGAGCGGAAATCTCCTTATGATACGCACAATTTAGACAATTGGTTTCAATAAAGTCGCCAGCTACTCTTTCCAACGAAGGAGCCAACATGCCACCTTGGCCATTGACGCAGGAGATTTGAAACTGTGTGGGATCACCGGTGACTTCATATAACATTCCTCGCGATATGTCTTTTATGTCCATCACAGCACACCAGTTTCTTACAGCCGGGAGCAGTTCACGATTTCGCCGCCCCAATTCCCGAGCTTGCTGGATAGTGTACTCTGTATCATCTATTTTGGCCATAATTAGAAAAAGCCTTTACGATTGACTGCCAGGCGTTTACGAAATTAAGTTATACAGAATATTACCAAATCAACGATCTATGTACCAATACCGTTTTCTAGGAAACCTGCGAAAGGATCGCTTTCAGTGCGGCGTAGTCCATTTCCGGGTCGTCCGAAGAAGTTATCACGAAGGCGCACTTCGATCGCAACGACGGAACCTCCTGCTCTACGGGGTGCGAGATTGCCTTGTTAAATTCCGCTTCCGATCGGTCCATATCGATCGCTTTGTCGGGGCGCAGTAGGTATCTTTTCAGGCGCTGGTCAAACGTCGCATCGAGATAAACAGAAATCAAATCGCCGGAGATCTGTTGGATCTCGTCAAGAATGGAAAGGTGTCGAACCCCTTCAAAAATTACCTCCTTGCACCCCTTGGCAGAAAAGCCAATCACCGCTTGAAGGAAGCTGGCCGGTCCGGCGTCGATCAGTTGCTGACCCACCGCCTGAAGGTTTTCCCGGGAACGGTCAGCAATGCCCATTTGATCACAATAATGCAACAGATACCCCCCGAACGAAGCTTTGCCCATATTCAACTCGTTGAAAAGCCGGTTGGCCAGCGTCGATTTTCCCGAGCTGATCTGTCCAATAATCAATATAGCTTTATGCAGTTGCACTACAATAATCGATCTATTTCGCGTTGGGCCAAAATGACCCAGCTGGTTCTGTCTTTCTTATCGATCCGGCAAGGATCCAAGCGTTTTACCCTCTTTATGTTAATCAGCGTGGCGTATTTCGAATCCTTCTTCTCCACCCAAAAAGCATCATCTTCCGACATCCCTAGGGGCTCGCTATATTTTGATCGGATTTGGTCGATCCGTTCAGGGGTTAGGTTCGAGTAGCTTTTTATTTCTCCCGAGATGAATACCGCCACTACGGGGCCGCCGCTTTTCTTCACCAGGATGATGTCCCCGGTACAAACCCTGCCAAATGGCTGTATCTTATTTAGGGAAAAGCGTGACTCTACCGTTTTGGCCCCTGTCAGCAAGGCGCTCAAAATCGGTTCTGTAAACACCGCCAGATGAACGCCGACCGCTGATATATCTTCTTCTAGTTTTGTCACATACCCTTTCCATTCATTATCTTGTTTTAAGCTAACGATCAATTGTTTAAGTAATTTGTCTTTCCATTTCATAGTATACCCAGTCTAAATATTCGCTGTATTCTCCTTTTTCCAAGGTCGTTATCTCGGAGATAAAGGAATGAACGTCAGCGGCGTAGCCATCCTTTGCGGCGGCGCCGTTGACCTTGTCGATACAGCTCAAAAATAGACCAGGATTTGATATCTTGAAAATTCGATTCCCTGATGTCCATAAATTGGCCTGTTCCCGGAGCGATCGATAAGGCTCCCGGGTGCTGACGCTCGTCAGAATATCTCCCTTCACCAGTGGTTTATATGAAAACTTTTCAACATCCTTTGAAGATTCTTTTTTGATCCGGAAACGGACAGTGTCGATCTCTTTTTCGACCCAGCCATCCACCCCTTGATCCGGAGCCTCGCGTTCGCTGTGCTGGTCTTTCATTTTTCGAAAGGTTACAAAGTCCCCCTTTCGCCAGAATGGCAGAATGTCTTGTATGCCGGCGGCGCGTACGGCGTTGAACTCAAAAAAGGGCATCGTGTATTCAAGCCGGTTTGCATAGAGATTTTCGATGCACAGACCCTGCTGCTGACAAAATTGCAACCACTGCAACCGCTCAACGTCTATGTCAGGCCTAGTATTCAAGGGGGGTATACTGATAGCCAGCGTTCCACCCACTTTCAGACAGCGAGCGGCCAGCCAGACGAATTGCCGAAAGTGTTTCGGATACCACGGCGGGTCCATAAAGACGCAGTCAAAATTCCCAAGTGATTCCGGAGCAATACAAAAAATATCTGCCTCCCGGATCTGGCACTTATCGTCCACAAATCGCTTCAATCCGTCAATGATGGGCTGATTCCGTTCTACCAAGGTGACCCGCTGCGGCAGCGCATTCTCCGAAATGTTCGCAAAAAGCGTCGGCATCCCTAGGATGAGGACCCGGTCTGCTGATTCCGTGATCTTTTGAAGTTCGGCCGTCAAGTAGTTGAGGCTTCGTTTGGAATTCCTCCACTCGAAATCCAAGGGATGTGGGATTTTGAGGAAGTCGAAGTGACCCATATATTTCTTCAAATATGGGGGCGCCTGATGATCTGCAAATTCAAGAGTCGGGGATTTTGTACCATCCTGTGCCTCCCACATTTTATTCTTTTTGCGTAGCTTTCCTTCCTTGGTCAACTCAGTCAGGATCGCATGGACGCCTACTGGATCGATACCGGACGCATGGCTGGAAATGAATTCGAATGTCCTTGGCTGTGAACACAGCCGGAGGACGACATTTTTTTGATAGGCATTGCTCATCGTTGCAGCTTTAATCGGTGGTATAATTATTAGATGCTTATTTCTGTGATCGGAGCCTTGACCTGTTGCGAACTATAGCGTCGTTGCAGTTCAGCGTTCCATACCTCGATCGCAGCATATTGCCCTTTCAAAAGGTCTTCATTTTTGGCGTCCATCCGAGGCTTCACCGGAGTAAAGGGAAAAATTTGCAAGGGGACAATGCGCAACGGAAGATTCTCATGGATTTCCTGGGCTCTGTCCATAAATGCCGGGACAACCGTGGAAAAATCCGTAGCGGTCGAGGCAGTCAGCGTGATATAGAAATAAAGGTCGATGCCAAGTTCCATCAGCCGCCTGACCAGTTGAAATTGAGTCGGAAATAACGATGGATCCGCGTTCGTGTTGTCGGAAAAGGAGGCCGCGTCTATGCCTTTGAAGCAGCACACCCGGGCATATTTACCGTAGGACCGAATAAGGTCAATTTGACTCGCCGATAGGTAGCGCCAAATGTAGTCATTGCTTAAATTGTCGTCGGACCACAGGTAAGTCGATTGTTCGAGCCCGCGGTCCCGGAGGGCTTGCATCATCCACGGGACCCACTCTGGCGTCAAGTCGGGCTGGCCGCCCGAAAGATCAATCACTGCCGGTGGCTGCTCCTGCGCCAGATACAAGTCCAGCAATTCCGGACAAGATAAATATTCCGCATGGGCTTTGTTGCCACTCAGCAATTTGAAATCCACGAAGCAGTACCAGCAGCGCCAATTACAAACGGAGTTCTGAAACACCTGCGCGCGGATCTCGCTCTCCGAGGACATTCCCAGCGCCTTGGCGGCCGGAAGGATAGGAAGGGGGTTTCGCGGCCAGCTCGAACCGGTTCCCAATTTAAAGTGCCGGACCCGACCAAAGCCGTTGCAATTGGCCGGTTCCGTCAGGTCCGTTTCCTGCTGACTTTGATGGAAATTGGTGATCAATATTTTATTACCCACCAGGTCTATCGCTTTTTCGCGGAGGTGTAAGGAAACTTTTTCGGTGTCGATATAGCTCATATCCCTATAATTTTAGCGGTTACTTCGGTAAATCCGGCATTTTCGTTTCAACAAATCGCATGATCCAGTCGGTACAATAGTCGAGCTGCTCCTGCGACAATTCCGTTCCGGCCGGAATGTTGTGCCAGTACTCCAGGCACTTGCGACAACAGGTAGCTGTGGCGTGCTGCGCAAAGTGGACGACATCATGTCCATCTTTTGGTGTCTGATAACCTTCCCGAAAATTCTTGGCCTTCCCTATTTTTTGTTGCAGAACAGCAGCCGCATGTTCCCTAAGCTTAGTCCTACCACGACGCCGGGTGTGCTCCCGGGTATCGGCGTCCAAAGGGCGATCCCAGTACAGAAACCGCAGCAGTTCGGTCTTCATCATGCCTATCGTATAGGCAGCGTCCTTGGGGTCGTGCTTATGTATCCGGTCCCAATCGACCGTGTCCGCACCGCAGTCCCGGCAAACACCGGCTTTGCCAAATTTTTTGATACTTTTATGGCTGGCTTTAAAGCAGTGAAACTGGTCCGCACATTTGGTAGTTGTGCACTTTACATTCAGCGGCGTTAGTTCGTCAACCGGCTTATCCGGTTCCACCTTTTTAAAAGCCATACAAATCAGTTTAATGCATTTGACAAAAGAGTATTTTCTATTGGACTTAGTTTTAAGAGATTGATACGCCTGTTCAGTCTATTTTGTACGATATCGAGCGGGTCCGGATCAGTGACCTGCATCTTCTGGGCGGTTGGCCACCAATTCTCATTCTGGTTTCGGAGGCGAAAAGCCAGATAATTGGAAAGAAAGTCTTCACGGATGTTTTCTTCTCTTGCTACCTTCACGACGGCATTTTTCAAATTCTCGATGTTTCCCGCTACCGCTACACATTTCTGGGCCAGTTCCTCCGCGCGGTTATTAAGGACGACCTGGTTGGCGAACGAGTTCGCTTCCCATTCTTCGGTTCTATCCTGGCTGGAGAAGGGGGTCAGCTCTTCTACTTCAATCACTACGGAATTGGGTTCCGTCAGGTGAGCGAAAACATGATAGAGCTCATGCAACAGATCGAAGATCCATCGGGAATGCGATCGGGTGTTTTGCTTTAGGACGATGACGTGTCGGTTATCGATATTCCAAGAAGCACCGTGAAAAATCCCTGAATCACTGAGCGGCAACACGCAAATACCCAAATCCCAGGTGTAGTCAAGGACATTCTCGAGCGTAATGGCACCATAATTTCTTGACAAGGTTGCTTTGAACTGTTCGATATCCGAGGGATATTCCATTTTCTTTTCAGATATGGAGGCGTGTAATGTAATTTGGGCAAGCCGGTAAGCATAGTGGCTGTAGGCTTTTATTTGGTTGAAATTGGCATTTCCCGGCTTTTTAAACAGGGCGAGACTTGCCGCCTGGCTGGTTACCTTTAGATCCTCTCCATATAGAATGTCCTCTGCGGTCCAGCCAAATATGCTCGAAACATAGGTAATGGCCTCGTGTAGTAGCATTTCAGGAATCTCCCCCGTGCACTTCGCCAGGGCCTGCTTGAGTGCATCTGGCCAAATCCTATTTCTTAGCAAATTGACGTCTACCCCGGCTTTCGACAACCTTTTGAGTAACTGAGACATGGTCTTTGGAGCTGGCTGTTCATTTTCGGCAAGGTCTTTTAGCTCATAGCCGAGCGCGGTTAGATACCGTTGAAGCGTCTGAAAAGGAACGTCTGTTTTACCATTCTCAATCCGGGAGATTGTTTGCGGGGTAAGGCCCGTCCTTTCCGCCTGCTCGTTTGCTTTGACATTTTTCCTTTCGCGTAACTGCCGAAGACGCTCGCCGATTTTCTTGGCCTGCTCCTCGGCCTTCGAGGCCATGTGGCGGCTAAATTCCACGTCGGAGTTCACGCGAATTTTATCCCAGGGAATTTCTATGTCGTAAGGAACGGCCGGAATGATGAGTTCAAAAGAATTGAAGGTAAAGTCAGAGGCGAAAAACTTTTGAACATGGGGAGGTACTAGTGACCGAACAGAAAGCCTAGCCACATCACCGTTGTCGAATTCAATATTGAAAGTATCGTTCTCAAGTTTGACCCCGGCAATGCGTTGGTATTTTAAATTATCCCAGCGTTTCATCTTTTTTTGGTTTTTTGCTCTTTTGTTGGTTCCGGTGTCGGGTTCAACTGTTCCCATTTCTCGAACAGTAATATTTGATTCTTTATAATATGTTTTTTGATCGCTCTAGTGATGGCGCGCCCTTCTATCACTTCTGCTAAAAATAGATCCACGAGACTTTCCATCCCGTCGTCGGTATACCGAACATGACAATGCGGTGGAGCATGGTCTTCAGGGTACACGTAAACCGCATAATTTGATCCCGCAAGAACTCTCACAAATGTATATTAAATGCTTCATTGAGGAACAAAATTAACACATATGTTCATTTTTACAATTTTTTTTGACAGAAATATGCATAATTGATAGGACAGCTTCATCGCGCGACGGAGTAGATAATTCTTGCCATTTGAGAATCCATAAGTTATCGTAAAACGACAAGCAATCGAAGATTATCCATGTCATCGCGAGTCTTCGCTCGTTACCACCAAACCATTGTGTCGCCGGCATCAGGCCAAGCGACAAGTATTCTTTGAATTCCCCATAAATAGCATTTAGGTTCGCCTGACCTATGGCCAGGTTTAAGTAGATGGCCTATTGAAAAAGCACTAGTCCCAGGGTCTAGTTCCTTTTAAGGATCTGTTAGGTCGAAATGTGTTGCGCGGTCCGTCCAAAGTAACCTTGCCGTAGAAAAGGCTAATGGGAACTGGAATCAAATTGCGCCCTTGATCATAAAATCGGGAACGCAATGCCTAAGAATTGGCCTCAAAAAGAAGTGGATACGTTGTAAGTAATTGATAGTGATGTGTGTAGCGATATTCTTACGGATCAGGTTAAAAGAAAAAAGGCCCACGGAGTGGACCTTTTATTCAAGTGCGGGCGATAGGGGTCGAACCTACATGGATTGCTCCGGCAGATCCTAAGTCTGCTGCGTCTGCCAATTTCGCCACGCCCGCAAATGATCATCTCAACATACCTATCGAATTGCCAGCAAATTTCCAGCAATTTTTCCTGCCTGGACATCAGATTTATACTGCTCTAAGTCGCAATGTCCTGAGTAGCAAGCGAAGTTTTAATTGGTACGACTAGATTCAGGAAAGTTGAGACGGATCCTAAGTCTAGTGCGTCTGCCAGTTTCGCCACGCCCGCTAATCGGCTAAAGATCATATTTTTACAGTTGCTGTTAAAATCCGGCGGGGAGCCTGTTCTGCCGGGAAAGCATTTCTGTAAAGCGTGCAAAGCTAGGCTTTTTTTTGTAAATTCGTAATGTATGGAAATGGAAACAGTAGCTGCAATACCAAAATACAATCTTACGGAAGACCAGGAGAAAAAGCTGATTCTGAGGGAATACCGTGCCCTGTTACGATCATTGAAGCCCAAGCTGAAATTGGGCGACAAAGAGTTGATCCGTACCGCTTTTGAGATGGCCGCCGACGCGCACAAGACGATGCGCCGCAAGAGCGGGGAACCCTATATCCTGCATCCGCTGGCGGTGGCGAGGATCTGCTGTGAGGAGATCGGGCTGGGGGTGAGATCCACTATCTGCGCCCTGCTTCACGACACCGTGGAGGATACGGATATTACTTTGGAGGATATCGAGCGGGAGTTCAGCGGCGAGATCGCACGCATTGTGGACGGGCTGACCAAGATATCCAATGTGGTCGACGTCAATGCCTCGCGTCAGGCTGAAAACTTCAAGAAGATACTGCTTACGCTGACGGATGATCCGCGCGTCATCCTTATCAAATTAGCGGACCGCCTTCACAATATGCGGACCCTTGACAGCATGAAACGGGAGAAGCAGCTGAAGATAGCCTCAGAAACCGTTTATGTCTATGCGCCGCTTGCCCATCGCATGGGGCTTTACACTATAAAGACAGAGCTGGAAGACCTTGCGATGAAATACCTGGAGCCGGAGGAGTACCGGGAGATCGCGCGCAAGCTGGCGGAGACCAAGCGGGAGCGTTCGCGTTATATCAATGAATTTATCAAACCGCTGAAAGAGCAGCTGGAAAAGGGCGGATTCAACTTTGATATCTATGGCCGTCCCAAGAGCATTCACTCTATCTGGAACAAGATGCGGAAGAAGGGGGTTGCGTTTGAAGAGGTATATGACCTGTTCGCCATCCGGGTCATTCTGGACTCTGCGCCGGAAAAGGAAAAAGAAGAATGCTGGAAGGTCTATTCCATGATCACCGACGAGTACAATCCTTCTCCAGAGCGGCTCAGGGACTGGCTTAGCAACCCCAAGTCCAACGGATATGAGGCCTTGCATACGACCGTGATGGGGCCGCAGGGCAAGTGGGTGGAGGTGCAGATCAGGTCAAAGCGGATGAATGAGATCGCGGAGAAGGGCCTGGCAGCACACTGGAAATACAAGGAGGGCGCAGCCGACGAGAGCCGGTTCGACAAATGGTTCCAGCAGATAAGGGAGGTGCTCAACACCCAGGACAATGACTCTATCGATTTTTTACAGGACTTCAAGACCAGCTTTCTGGCGGAGGAGATCTATGTCTACACTCCGAAGGGCGATGTGAAAATGCTGCCCGTCGGTTCGACGGCCCTGGATTTTGCATTTTCCATCCACAGCGCCATCGGCGTACAGTGTATCGGGGCCAAGGTCAATCACAAGCTGGTGCCGATCAGCCACAAGCTGCGCAGCGGTGACCAGGTCGAGATCATTACCTCATCGAAGCAGAAGCCAAATGAGGACTGGCTGGGCGTTGTTGTTACGGCAAAGGCCAAGAGCAAGATAAAGGACGCGCTCAAGGAAGAAAAGAGAAAGATCGCCGACGAAGGAAAATATGTTGTGCAGCGTAAATTGGAGAACTATGGGGCGGCCTATAATCAGCACAATATCGACGTACTGACGGCATACTATAAACTGAGCTCATCACTGGATTTTTTTTACCAGGTGTCGGTCCGCAATATTGACTTGAAAGAGCTGAAGGAGTTTCAGTTGTTGGGAGACAGGCTCGAGCCGCCCAAACCTGTCCGGCCGGTTACAGAGATCAGGCAGCAGGATGCAGGGTCGGCGGTGCCCCGCAAGGATACAGAGCTGATCATCTTCGGCGAGAGCAGCGACCGTATCGTCTACACGCTGGCCAACTGCTGTAAACCAATTCCGGGGGATGACGTATTCGGGTTTGTGTCGGTGGGCAAGGGGTTGACGATTCACCGGACCAACTGTCCCAATGCTGCCAAGCTGATGGCCAATTATGGTCATCGCGTGGTCAAGACCAAATGGGCAAAGAATAAGGAGATATCCTTTCTTACGGGTATCCGTCTCGTGGGCATGGACGACGTGGGCGTTGTCAACAAGATCACCAATCTTATTTCCGGGGAGCTAAGGCTTAATATCAATGCTATCACGATCGAGGCAAAAGAGGGCCTTTTTGAAGGGAATATCAGGATATACGTGCACGACAAGGAGGAGCTTGAGGAGCTGGTGACCAGGCTCAAACAGCTGAGCGGCATCCATTCTGTCGTGCGGTATGACACAGAAACCAGTTAATCACCCTGCAATGGAGAAACCAGATAAATCACCTACCTTTGCCGCCTCAAATTAAGTATTAATGGTTGATGTAATATTAGGCCTCCAGTGGGGGGATGAAGGAAAGGGGAAGATAGTGGATTATTTCGCTCCCCGCTATGATCTTATAGCCCGTTTCCAGGGTGGCCCCAATGCCGGTCATACGTTGTATGTGAACGACAAGAAGATCGTTCTGCACCAGATACCTTCCGGCGTCTTCCACGAGAAGACCATTAATCTCATTGGCAACGGCGTCGTGCTGGACCCGGTCACGCTGAGACGGGAGTGCGAATCCGTCGCGTCCTTTGGCGTAGATTATCGTAAAAACTTATATATCGCCCAGCGTACCCATCTCATTCTGCCTACCCACCGCGCCCTCGACAAGGCTTCGGAAATGTCAAAAGGACAGGAAAAGATCGGCAGCACCCTTAAGGGTATCGGTCCTGCCTATATGGACAAGACCGGTCGCAATGGCCTCAGGGTCGGCGACCTGCTCGACAAAAGCTTTACTACCCAATATATCAAGCTGCGTCTTAAGCACCAAAAGCTGCTGGACAGCCTCAATTTCCACGAAGACCTTTCCCAGTGGGAAGAGGAATTTTTCGAGGCGCTGGAGTTCATGCGGCAGTTCAAGATCGTCAATGGGGAATATTTCATCAACGACAAGATATCCCAGGGCAAGACTGTGCTGGCAGAGGGCGCCCAGGGAAGCATGCTCGACGTAGACTTCGGGACCTTTCCATATGTGACCTCTTCGAATACTATCTCTGCGGGTGTTTGTACGGGTCTTGGCGTGGCTCCGCAGCAGATACGCGATGTTATTGGTGTAAGCAAGGCTTACTGCACCCGTGTCGGCGGCGGGCCTTTCCCTACGGAGCTGGAAGATGCTGTCGGGGAAGAGCTGCGCAAGACGGGGAATGAGTTCGGTGCAACTACAGGCCGGCCCCGCCGCTGTGGCTGGATCGACGGCGTTGCCCTGAAGTTCGCATGCATGATCAATGGCGTCACGAAGATCGTTATGACCAAGGCCGACGTGCTGGATGCTTTTTCCGAGCTTAAAGTATGTACTGCCTACAAGGTAAATGGCGAAACGACCCACGAAGTGCCATTCCAGATGAACCGGGTAAAGATCGAGCCTGTTCTTGAGTCATTTAAGGGCTGGAACGCAGACACCACCCAGGTAAAAAAGTTCGACGGACTGCCTGCGAAAATGAAGGAATATGTAGATTTTATTAACAAATACCTGGGCGTAAAAATTGCCTATATTTCCAACGGTCCGGGACGGGATCAGCTGATAGAAAATCCAGCATAAACCGTAAAAAAAATTAATTTTAAAAAAATTTGGCGGATTAAAAACTTCGCTGAAAATTTACATAACAATCTTATTGGACATGGCACCAAAATCTGATAAGGAGGGAA
>Ga0207695_10000259_pt1 | contig 133796 bp, 116 predicted proteins | sample KBSC54metaG_FD_184354 | JGI IMG/M metagenome (GOLD analysis project Ga0207695, IMG submission 184354) | Corn rhizosphere microbial communities from Kellogg Biological Station, Michigan, USA - KBS C5-4 metaG (SPAdes) (version 2) | ecosystem: Host-associated > Plants > Roots > Rhizosphere >... | reverse complement strand
GCCGAGATCATGGGGGACGTCACTCCCGAAGAATGCGAGCCCGCGAAAACGCTGCTGCCGGATGTCTTCATCTACTCCGATGAGACCTCCCGCGCCGCCGTGGAGAAGATGGCCACTGCCAACCTTACCAGCCTCTACGTCGTCGATCGCGAGTCGGACAAGGTCTGCGGCAAGATCGGCCTGAGCGACCTGCTGCTCGGGCGCCGCCGTCTTGTACAGCGTGAGAGCCAGCGCAACCGCGTCTTCGGTTTCATGCGCCATCGTCCTGGCCCACCCGCTACACCCAAAGTCGGCGTGTAGACTTGGCCCATGGGGAGACGCACCGCGTCCATGCTCTGGCTGCGGCCGGGCGAGCTCTGCGTGCTGATTGCGTACGCCTGTCTGGTATTTGCCTGCGTCCCATTTCATGAGCCATGGGCGGACGAGGCGCAGGCGTGGCTGCTTGCTCGCGACCTCAGCCTTCCATCGCTTCTGTTCCACTACCTGCGCCGCGAGGGCCATCCAGCGCTCTGGTATCTGCTGCTCTGGGGCCCGGCGCATCTGCACGTTTCCTATGCGGTTCTCAACTGGATCAGCGCCCTCATTGCGCTCGGGGGGATCTGGGTGCTGCTGCGGCTTGCGCCGTTTCCGTTTTATCTGCGCGCGCTGCTTCCGTTCACGTTCTTCCTCGGATACCAATACGCTGTCGTCGCCCGCAGTTACGTTCTCTTTCCTCTGCTCAGCTTCCTTGCGGCGCATTTTTACAGGCGGCGCAAACCCATGTCAGTCGCGATTGCGCTCGGGCTGCTGGCCAATGTCAGCCTCCACGGAGCCATCGTCGCCATGGCCTTCGCCGCAGCGTATTGGATCGCAGCACGCCGTAGTCCCGGCCGCCTCACGTCCAAGCCTGCACTTGTTTTCGCGGCCTTCGTCCTCTTCGCCGCGATCTGCATCTGGCCCACCTTAGGATCCCTTCCACGCGTTGGCCCCACGCTCAACCGAATCGTAGACCGCCTCTCCTTCGGACCGCACTCCACTGCTCCGCCCCCCGTTGCCGTGTCTCACGAGAACGCCGGCGCGCCCGCTCTCGCGGTTTCCGCCGAGCCGCTGCCAGGGCGCGACAAGCTCGCGAACGCGCCCTCAGTTCTCAGTCTCGGCGTCGCGCATCCGTGGCCGGTTGCTCTCGCATTTGAGCTGCTCGTCGCTGCCTGGCTCATCTGGCGCAGACAGCCCGCGCTGTTGCTAGCTCCGGTATGCCTGGCTTTGTTTCTGATCTTTGTCTATGCAGCCGAGTGGCACATGGGCCTTCTGTGGGTCGCGCTCCTGATGGTGCTATGGGCAGCGTGGGACACTCCCGCGGAGGAGTCGCGTATTCACGCCGCGTGTGCACGGCGGTTCGATCTCCAATGTATCGTCACCGGTGTGCTCACGGTGCTCTGCGTCCTGCAACTTCCCTGGACCTTCCACGCATTCGCGTATGACTTCCGCGAGGCCGCATCGCCGAATCCCGCTACCGCGGCCTATATAAAGACGCTGCCTGCGGGCACTCGCATCGCCGGGTTCGGCAGGTCGGTGGGTATCGAGCCCTATTTCCCAAACAACATCTTGCTCAACCAGCGGGTCACGTTCGGCAACTCGGGCCTGAAGATGTACTTCGATCCCGAGGACGCCCGCGCGCGCGGGATCCAGATCGTTGTCACCGACCAATTCCAGGCAGCCATAGAAGCTGCAGGGTATCGCGAGACCCACGAGTTCTGCGGACGCCTCTACTTCCCCTACGTTCACTTGCAGCGGCACTGCCTCGGCATCTTCGAGCTTCCCCGTTGAACGGCCCAACGGCGCTGGGGCAGCCTCCTAGCTGGCTGCCCCTGCCTTTGCCGTCTCGCCTACCTCGAACGTGAGCCCGTTGCCGCCTGCGTTCACCACAACGTGGTCGCCGTGGCGCACCGTGCCGTCCAGGATCCGCACTGCCAGCGGATCCTGCACTAGCCTCTGGATGGCGCGCTTCAGCGGCCGCGCTCCGTAGGCCCGGTCGTATCCGGACTTGAAGATGGCCTTGCGCGCCGGCGGCGTCAGCTCCAGCGTGATGTGGCGGTCGGCAAGCAGCTTCTCCAGATCCACCAGCCGCAGGTCGATGATGTGCTCCAGCTGTTCTTCCGAGAGCGGATGGAAGACCACGATATCGTCGATCCGGTTCAGGAACTCCGGCCGGAAGTGCTCGCGCAGCACACCCATCACTCGCTCCGATGCATCCTGGAAGCCGTCTGCGCTCTCCGCCCATGCGGTTGCAAGCTGCCCCGCACCCAGGTTCGAGGTCATGATAAGCACCGTGTTTTTGAAGTCCACCGTGCGTCCCTTCGAGTCCGTCAGGCGGCCATCGTCCAGCACCTGCAGCAGCACGTTGAACACATCGGAGTGCGCCTTCTCAATCTCGTCGAACAGGATGACCGCATACGGACGCCGCCGCACCGCCTCGGTCAACTGACCGCCTTCGTCATAGCCCACGTATCCCGGAGGCGCGCCGATCAGCCGCGCGACCGCATGCTTCTCCATGTACTCCGACATATCGATCCGCACCATCGCGGACTCGTCGTCGAACAGGAACTCCGCCAGCGCACGCGCCGTCTCCGTCTTGCCCACGCCCGTCGGTCCGAGGAAGATGAAGCTGCCGATCGGCCGCTTCGGATCGCTCAGCCCGGCGCGGCTGCGGCGAATCGCATTGGCCACCACGCTCAGCGCCTGGTCCTGGCCGACCACTCGTTCCCGCAGACGGTCCTCCATCTGCACCAGCTTCTGCATCTCGCCTTCCAGCATCTTGGCAACCGGAATTCCCGTCCAGCGCGATACCACCTTGGCGATGTCTTCCTCGTCCACCTCTTCCTTCAGCATGCGGTTGGTGTTGTCGCTGCCGTCGGCAACCGCCGTGAGCTGGCGCAGCTCGGCCTCGGCGCGCGGAATCTCGCCGTACTGCAGCTCCGCCGCTCGTTGCAGGTTGCCCTTGCGCGTCTGGTCTTCCGCCTGGAAGCGCAGGTCTTCAATCTTCTGCTTCAGCTCGGCAATCTTGCCAATCGCGCCGCGCTCCTGCTGCCATCGCGCGCGCAGGCTGGCTGCCTTCTCCCGCGTCTCGGCGAGCTCACGCTGCACTTCGCTCAAGCGAGCTTTGGAACTCGCATCGCTCTCGCGCTGCAATGCCGCCTGTTCAATCTCCAGAGACGTCGCTTGCCGCTCCAAGTCATCGATCTCCGTCGGCACCGAGCCAATCTGGTTGGCCAGCGCCGCCGCTGCCTCGTCCACCAGGTCAATGGCCTTGTCCGGCAGAAAGCGGTCCGAGATGTAGCGATGCGACAGCGTCGCCGCCGCCACAATCGCCGAATCCTTGATTCGCACCTTGTGGTGTGCCTCGTAGCGCTCACGTAGGCCGCGCAGAATATTGATCGTGTCTTCTACGTTGGGCTCGCCGACAAACACAATCTGGAACCGCCGCTCCAGCGCAGCATCCTTCTCGATGTACTTGCGATACTCGTTCAGCGTGGTGGCGCCAATCGCACGCAGCCCGCCGCGCGCCAGCGCCGGCTTCAACATATTGCTGGCGTCCATCGCGCCTTCGGCCGCGCCTGCTCCCACCAGCGTATGCAGCTCGTCGATGAACAGAATGATCTCGCCGTTCGAGTCCTCAATCTCTTTCAACAGCGCCTTCAGTCGATCCTCGAACTCGCCGCGGTACTTTGCGCCCGCAATCATGCTCGCCAGGTCCAGCGCCACCACGCGCTTGTCCTTCAGAATCTCCGGCACGTCGCCATGCACAATGCGCCGCGCCAGCCCTTCAACGATCGCTGTTTTGCCAACGCCGGGCTCGCCGATCAGCACTGGATTGTTCTTGGTCCGGCGGCTCAGCACCTGCACCACGCGGCGGATCTCTTCGTCGCGCCCGATCACCGGATCCAGCTTCCCCTTGCGCGCCAGATCGGTGAGGTCCTTGCCGTACTTTTCCAGCGACTGGAACTTGGCCTCAGGATTCTGGTCGGTGACGCGCTGCGATCCGCGAACCGCGGAGAGCGCCTTCAACACCGAGTCATGGGTCGCCCCCAGGGCGGCCAGCGCATCCCGCACCGGATCGCCCTTGGCCTCGGTCAGCCCCAGCAGCAGATGCTCGGTCGAGATGTACTCGTCCTTGAAGCTGTCCGCCTCTTTCGCCGCGCGATCAAAGACTCGCTGCAGCGCCTGCGACATTCCCGGCTGCGTGCCCCCCTGCACCTTGGGCAGCTTCGCGATCGCTTCGTTGACGCTGGTCAGAAGTTGCTGCGCGGCGACCCCCGCCCCCTGCAGCACCGGCAACACCACGCCCTCGCGGTCCTCCAGCAGCGCGGCCAGCAGATGCATGGGCAGCACCTCCGGATTGCCGTTCTCCGCGGCATGAGACGCGGCGGCCTGCACCGCCTCCTGTGACTTGACTGTGAGTTTCTCCCATTTGAATGCCATAGCACTCCTTAAGATGTCGTCTCGCGTGCCCAAGATTCACAATACAACACTCACATTATATGTATAACTTGACGTTAAGTAACGAGTTGGCCTATATCGCGGCAGCTCTGCCTTGGGAAACGCTGTCAAGCCCCTGTTCCGTGGAAAATCCAGTCAAGTCTCTGAAATAGTGTGTGTTACGCGCATCATTTTCATGTGACAGCAGTTTTGCTCTAACCGCTATAATGAAATTAGAGATGAGAAAAAGGCCCCAGGCGTACATCGCGCCTGTGGGCCATTTGCTTTTTGAGATACGAACCGCAGACTTTCACCACTAAGTCTTTTATCCGGAATACTTTGGGACCTAAAGTACAGGGGGTGGGGGGTACTACGGCGCAGGGACCGCTGGGGGCGCGTGCGCCGGACACCAGCTCTGCGGGCCTCCCCAGGTTCGGGTCGCGGTCAAGTCCACATGGATCGGCGCCTCGGAAGGTTCGGCAGTCGTAGAAGCCGAGTCGCCCGCCTCCGTGGCCGGCAGGCAGGCTGCCAGACCCTCTCCCAACTGCGGCACCGCTTTGCCGACGGCGAGCAGCCGCGAGGGCAGCACCGGGCCGCTCAGGTGCAGCGTGTAGCCGGAATCGTCCACATGGCCGGTCAGGGTCGCCGGCGATTTACCCCCCAGGTCTAGCTCCATTGGCTCCAGATCGAAGCTGTCGTGCGTCGGGGGAGCAACGGGCGGCGCAGGCTGCCCTCGCCGGGGTTTGGCCGGTGTGGCGGGCTGCGAAGCATCGAGCAGGATGTCTCCGAGCGGGACCGAAGGCTGGTTCGGAATCGAGATGGTGCCGCCGAAGAGCTCGAGCTCACCGGTCCAGCCCGGCCGCGCCGAACTCTCGTTGGCGCTCGCGCCCTCAGGCAGCTTCCAGACGACCTGCCCGGAGAGCGTTCCCGGTCCGGCGAGTCCCAGAGGAGGGTGAGGCGTAGCCACGCTCACCCAGTTGAAGAAGGTGGAGGCAGGCACTGCAGGCAGGCTGATCCGCACCGTCGCCGTCTCTGGCGTGCGCACATCGGGAATCTCGGCCGCTGCGATCAGCGTGCTCTGGTCAGCGGTGTCCGGCGGAGGCCAATAGCAGGCCACGCCGGTGAAGCTGTGAAACAGCTCCGAGGCATGCGCCTCGCAGCGTGCTTCCAGGGAAAGAGGAGCAGGCGGGATGAAGTCGGCGCGCCGGGCGTTCAGCAGCCGGATCTGTGCCGTGATGGTGTTCTCAGCCAGTGTGCCTTCCACTCCGAAAGTGCCCGAGAGATCCCCGCGCAATCCGGCATCGGAGCCGGTCGCGAACTGGGTGATCCCACCGAGCTGGGCCTCCTGCCAGTCTCCGCTCAGCGAAATGGGGGTGGCTGCAAGAGAGCTGGCAGTCTTGTTGGGCGCGCCCAGCGTCGCTTCCATGCGTACGGTTCCAGTCTCGCCCGGCGCCACGTTGGTTCGGATCGGACGCCCCGACAGCCGCAGCCTCCACTGGTTTGGCTCCGGCTCCCACAGCGCGAATTCGGCCTGGTCGAACGAGATTGGCGTCTTGCGCTGGTCGAGTTTGAGGTTCACGCGCGCACCGGTGGCCTCGATGTAGGGAAACCGCGGCGCTGGTCCGGCGAAACGCTGCGCCGTAGGCGCGGCCGGAATATGCGAGGCCTGAAAGAGCAGCGACTGAATGTTCCAGCGTCCGTCCGGCAGGTGCACCAGATTGACGCTCGTAGGTTCGGAGAAAGAGATGGTGGAGAACTCGGGATGTCCGCGCCACAGCGAACTCAGCCGCAGCCGGGCATGCACCTCGTCGGCGCGAAGGATGGGTTCATACCCGAACGCAGGGTCTTCTGAGATGACAAAATTTTCGAGCGTGAAGCCGGCCGTAGGCAGCAGCGTCAGCGACAGCCGGTCGAAGTGGACCGGCCGCCCGATGGACATGCTGATGTTATGCGCGATCCGCCGCTGCAGCCGGCTGACGTTAATCAGCGGGGGAATAAAGGCAAGCACCAGCACGACCAGCACCAGCGACAGGACAAGAGCGATCCGCCGCCGCAGCTGCCCCGGAGACCAGGTTTCCAGCTCAGGCTCAGCGTCGGAATGAGTGTCAGTGTGCATGGGAAGGGAACGGCTTATTCTAGCGTGGCACCAATGGGGCCATGCCTATTGGAACGCAGCAACTTGAAACGAAGCAGCTCGAGATCGGCGAAGTGCAGCTGACCGGGGTCGCCCTCGGGTGGCCGGACCTGACACAGCTCACTGCGAAGCAAAAGGACTAGCGCACGATGCGGAAGGTCCGGTTCCAGCGCGTCTCGTCAAAGAAGTGGATCAGCACATGGCCGATAAAGGCGATGCGATCTCCAATGCCGGTCTTATCGATCTGGTCTTTGGGTGTTTCGAAGGACCAGTAGATGAACATCGGGCGGCCGACGATGTTCTCGCGCGGGACGAAGCCCCAGAAGCGGCCATCCAGCGATTGCGTACGGTTGTCTCCCATCGCGAACACGGAGTCGGGCGGTACCACCAGATCGCCATCCACGATGTGGCTCGGCAGCTCTACCGCCCAATAGGCGGCGTGGTTCTCCATCGAGGCGGCCTGCAGATCCTGCAGATCGACCCGCGGGAAATCGTCCCGGTACGGGATGTAGGAGTCTTCCGGGTTGCCGTCTTCGCGCGGCTGCTGGGCGTACGGCTCGTTCTGGGCAACGCCGTTGATGTAGACCACGCCATGCTCCAGGTGGATGCGATCGCCGGGGAGGCCGATCGCGCGCTTCACGAGATAGAGGTCCGGCGTCTCCGGATGCGGCTTGAGGAAGACGATCACATCGCCCCGCCGTACCTCGCGGTAGTGCGTCAGCGGAAACCAATGGGAGGGCGGCGCAAGCGTAACCCGGTCGACCAGCACATGATCCCCGATCAGCAGCGTCTTTTCCATCGATGCGGACGGAATCTCGAAGTTCTGGAAGACGAACGTCATCACGAACAGCCCGACGGCAAGCACGGTGCAGATGGAGGAGAGCGACTCGAGCGCGGTCTCTTTTTCTTCGGGTTCGGCGGAGACGGCTGCGGCCTTCTCGTCAGGGGTGGTGGTTGCGATATCGGGCAAGTTGATCTCCGCGCGGCCAGTCTAGTTTAGCAAGCCGGGCAGGGCGACGTGCTCGGCAATCGCAATCCTCCCTTCAGGCTGCGGCCACTAAATGCAATCTGAGGAGCGGTCGACCCAATCTCGCATTAGCGCGGCTGCGCCAGCGACTTGTGTACGCAAAAGAAGTTCGCGATTTTGTAGATTTCAAGATCGTGGGAGTAGCGGGAGATCTCGACCATACCGCGGCGCAGAATGCGATGGATCACATACTGCGGCGCGAGCAGCTCCCAGAGATCGGAGAAGTGGTACGGCGTGGCCAGGAAGGTATGGCCGAACTCAAATTGAATGGAGCGGATGCGCCCCGCATTGATCATCTGGCTGGCGCCCTGCAGCACGTCCATCTCGTAGCCTTCCGTGTCGATCTTCAGCAGGTCGATGTGCTCGATGCGCTCGTTCTGGCAAACCTGGTCCACGGTGTCCACCTGCACCTCTTCGCTGGCGTGCCCCGCGGTGTTCGCGGCAAGCGAAGCCGTGGTGCTCCCGTCCGCTTCGAAGTGCAGATGGGCGACTCCTGGCTCACGTCCCAGAGCAAGGTTTCTGGCCTGCACCCTGGGATGGGCGGCAAAAGAGCTCTGGAGGGCGCGGAAACTGGAAGCATGGGGCTCGAAGCACCAGACTCTCGCACCCTCTCCGAGAACGTCCAGGACCGCTGTGAGATACTCACCGTCGTTGGCTCCTACGTCGAAGACGGTGCATGGGTTGCTGCGCCAGGAGGCGTCGCGCAGGAGTCGCAGGACGTCCAGCTCGCCACTCGAACCCACGGACTGACCGCCTCCATAGTTGAGTGCGGCATGGCAGAGCGTCAGCAGGCGCGAGAAGAGCGGCTGAGTCGAGGGTCGAGAGAGCAGATTTCTGATCTGGTATTGAAGCAAACTGTCCTCGCGCACGCTGCGCAGTCGCATGCGGCCTGCTCTTAACCGTATCAGTCGAGCGCAAGGACTTCTTCCCACGACCGGGCGAGGCGAAGCTTACCCGGGGGAAAGCGCAGAATGGACCGAGGCCTAGTGGACGGGATGCGCCGAGGGCCTGGGCTCGCGGCCGTCCGCCGCCTTGCGGAAGTACATGCCGGAAGGGCAGTACTCGGAGTCCTGGCGGCTCTTGTGCTCGGCATGCGGCGCGGGACCGCCGGCTTTGTGGGTCTTGAAGAGCTTGACCTCGCCGTAGCAATCCTTGCAGCGGAACTCGGTGTCGGCGTCCATCAAGGCGTCGGCTACGGATTTGGTCTTCCAGAAGGGCTCGTATCCGCCGCCGGTTCTTACGCGGCGCCGCTTCACTTCACACTCGTAGAGTTTCGTTTCGCGTTCGGCTGTGGCCATGGTTTATTGTCCTGTTCCGCCGACCGTCATGCGGTCGAGCCTTACTGTGGGCATGCCTACGCCGACCGGCACGGATTGCCCGGCCTTGCCGCAGGTGCCTATTCCTTCATCCAGCGCCAGGTCGTTGCCGACCATGGAGACGTACTTCAGAGCTTCGGGACCATTGCCAATGAGGGTCGCGCCCTTCACCGGCCTCGTCACCTTGCCGTCCTCGATCAGATAAGCCTCCGAGGCGGAGAAGACGAATTTGCCGTTGGTAATGTCCACCTGACCGCCGCCGAAGTTCACGGCGTAAAGCCCGCGCTGCACGGACCGGATGATGTCCTCAGGCGCGTCCTCGCCGGCCAGCATGTAGGTATTGGTCATGCGCGGCATGGGAATGTGGTGGTAGCTCTCGCGGCGTCCGGAGCCGGTGTTGGGCATGCCCATCAGGCGAGAGGAGAGCTTGTCGGAGAGATAGCCCTTCAGGATTGCCGTTCTCGATCAGCACGGTCTCCTGGGTCGGGTTGCCCTCGTCGTCCAGGTTGATGGAGCCGCGCCGGTTCGGCATGCGGCCGTTATCGACGACGGTCACTTTGGAGCTTGCCACCTGCTGGCCGATGAGTCCGGCGAAGGCGGACGTTTTCTTACGATTGAAGTCGGCCTCGAGGCCATGGCCTACGGCCTCATGCAGCAGCACGCCGGGCCAGCCGGGGCCAAGCACAACGGGCATCTCGCCGGCAGGAGCGGCGACTGCGCCCAGCTGCAGGATCGCGGTTCGGGCGGCCTCGCGGGCGTAGTGCTCGGGGGAATGCTGCCCTTCGAAGAAGTCGAGCGTCACGCGGCCGCCGCCGCCCGAGGTCCCGCGTGCGGTCGAGCCGGATCCGTTCTCGCCCGCGGCATCGCGAGCGATGACGAACACGTTGAGGCGCGCAAGCGGCTGGGTATCGGAGGCAAAGGTGCCGTCGGAGGCGGCGACCAGAATCCGGCGCAGCTCGTCATTGAAGCCGGCGCGGACCTGCAGGATGCGGGGGTCGAAGGCTCGGGCAGCCTGATCGGCGCGTTGAATCAGCGAGAGTTTGGCCGCGATCTCCGCATCCGCGGCAGCGCCGGTGATGGGATAGAGCGTCGGCTCGTCGGAACTGTGACGGAAGCCGGACATCTGCTCCTTCGCCGGGCCTGAGGCGATCAGGGCGGCGGTGCGTGCCGCGCGCAGGAGCCGGTCCGAGGAGAGGTCGTCGGTGTAGGCGTAGCCGGTGCGTTCGCCGGAAAGCACGCGGATGCCGCAGCCGACGCTGATGCCTTGCGACGCTGACTTGACCAGGGACTCGTCGATGCCGAGCGAGGTGGAGGTAACGGCCTCAAAGTAGAGGTCGGCATAATCGCCGCCGGCCGAGAGGGCCTCGCCGAGGCAGCGTTCCATCAGCCGCTCAGAGATGCCAAGCTTTTCGATGAAGTAGCGCTTGTGGTCGGAAGCCGGGGACGCCGGTGAAAGGGGCACAGCTCTATTCTAGGCCCTTTATGAAGCGGCGAACAGGGGTACGGCTGGCCGCTAGGCTCCGTGGGCGTCGCAGTTGAGTACGCCCATGAACGCATTCCAGGGGCCCACGGGCTCGGCGTACTGGCGCGCCATCACTCGGGAAAGCTGATGGATGTGGTTTAGGTCGTGGACCGGCCACGCCGCGAGCACGCTTCCCAGGGTGATGGAGCCAAGACGCGGGTGCAGGCCGCATCGCTCAAGGTCCGTGGGGCTGAGCCGGAGCGCTTCTAGCGCGGCAAGGCTCTGAGCTCGCGTCTGGGTGAACTCGTCGAGCAGCTCATCGAGCGACTGTCCGCGCAGCCGGGCCTTATGTCCCCCGCGGTCAAACGGCTGGAAGGGCACTTGTTCGCCGTGCTCCAGGATGCGACGAAAGCGGGGCAGCCAGCTCTCGTGGTCGGTGTAGATCAAGTGAGCCACGACGTCATAGGCGCTCCAGGTCTCGCCTCCCTCGGTTCCACGGACCCAGAGGTCGGGTAGACCGCGCAGCAGTGCATCGAGAGCAGCAGGGGTCCGCCGCAGCAGAGCGACGGCGTCGGAGATCTGGAAGGGAGCGGTCTTAATCGAGGTGTCTGTCATGAGGTCCTTTTCAGGATATGACTCTACGGGCCAGGAATGTGATGGAAAACGTCGAGATATTGGCGCTGCAAGATGTCGTCCAAGGCCGAGGCTTTATTGTGCCTGGGCGTCGTCGATCCAGTAGCCGGTGCGGGCGTAGACCAGCAGGCCCTTGTAGCCGGGGGCCGTGAGCGAGATGGAGTGGAAGCCGGCGTGCGGCGATTGCGGCTGGAAACTGAGCATATAGCGGTTGGGGATATGGTTCGCGATGGTTGCCAGGTCGCGTTCGAAGTTCTTTTCGCTGCCCAGCTTGTAGTACTCGCCGCCGGTGAGGCGGGCCACGCTCTCGGGCACATTCTTGGAGAGCGCATCGCGCAAGGCAACGAACGCAATCTCAGCGATGCGCAAAGGTGGAAGCAGGATGGCGGCGCAATCGGCCGCTTGCGCCGCAGCGCTCTTCGAGAGGTCTACATTCGGGTCGTTGGGATCGCGGCTGAAGCAGCCATGGGCGGGACCGGGTGTGTGCGGCTGGTTTAATTTGGCCGCATCGTTAAGCGTCTCGGATTTTGTGCTGGAAAAGCCGATCGAGTAGATGGCGGTATTGGTATCGCTGATGGCGCGGACGTCTTCCTCGAGGCGTGTCTTGCTGCCGCGGTCCAGCGTCTCCGAAACCAGCAGGATGGCGCGGCGGTACTGGCTTGGTTGTTTCCGCAGCAGGTTCACGGAGAAGGCAAGCGAGTCGAGAATGGCGGCTTTGTCATCGCCATTGTTGTCTGCGATCAGGGCATGGACGGCCTGTTCGGCCTGGGTGGTATCGGAAGTAAAGTTCTGGATCAGAACAGGTGAGCTGTCGAAGCCGACCACCGCGATGCGATGAGGAACGGCGCCGACCACAGCATCGAGCATGCCTTCGAGCGCGGCATACTTCTGCAGCTGATCTACGCCCGCGCCGCCGCCTTCGACACAGACGACCAGCGCCAGAGGCTCGGAGCCGGTGTCCTCCTCCAGATGCAGCTTCTGGGGGACGCCGTCATCGGTCAGCACGAAGTCGTCTACCTTGAGCGAGAAGACAAGGCCGCCTTTTTTGTCGCGGACCAGTGCAGGCACCACCACCAGGTTGGAGCGGCTGGTGAGCGTGGTCGTGTCCGCTGATGGGGCTTCCGGCGAGGCAGGAGTCTGCGCCAGAGCAGTGGACGCGAGTGCGAGCGCGAAAGCAGAGAGACAGCGCAACTGGAGCATCGGAATCAAGTCTACTCGGCTGCTGGCATGGAGCCGGAAATCAGGCTCACGCAATGAGCCTTCGCGGTGCGGTTTAGCGCGATATCTGCAGCGCGACTGGATTTGCAGCGGCGGTCACATCGATGTGGACCTGCTTCGCGACGCGGAAGATGAAGGTGCTTGGATCCTTGAGGCCCCACGCGACATACGGGACGTCGAAACGGGTCTCCGCGGTAAGGCTGTCGCCGGTGCGATGGAGCGTGACGGTGAATCGCAGTGGATGATCCTGCCCATGCAGGGTAAAGATGCCATCGACGGTAATGGGACCGGGAGCGGCGGGATTGAGGTTGCCGGTGAAGTGGGTTGGGCGGAAGGTGATCGTGGGATACGCGCTGCTCTCCAGCACTTCGCGATGCATGCGGCGGTCGCGGGCTCCGTCGCCGCTCTCGCCGCTAGCCGTGTCCACGGTGATCAGGCCGGAGGCGTCGCCGGTAGCGGGATCGAAGCGGAGCTCACCGGATTTCAGCCGGAAGCTGCCGTGTACGGTATGCACGGTCGCACTGAGCGTCCAGTGGATGGAGCTTGCGCCCGGATCAAGCCGGAAACTGAGAGCGGTTGGACTGGACTGCGCCGGGGCGATCACTGCCCCGCTTAGCAGCAGGATGGCGACTGAGAGGCGCAGACGAAGCTGCTTCATGCGCCCGCTCTGGCCGACAGGAGTCGCAAGCCAAATCCGGGAGCGCGGCGGAGCAGGACAGCTGGAAGCTTGCGCTGGCCCATATGTGCCTGCAGCAATTCGTCGAAGCCCTTGGGGGCCTTCGCCAGGGATTTCAGACTGCGAAGCTGCAGTGCCGGCCAGCGGTCCATCAGCAGCATCAGGCTGGCCATGGAATGCGGCAGGCGCGAGAGCGAGGCGTGCCGGCCGCGGTAGTGATCGAGCGAGCCGGAGGCGATGGAATCGGCCAACGCGAACGCCTGGCGGAAGCTGATGGCGAGACCTTCACCTGTGATCGCGTCGGCGGATCCGGAGGCATCGCCGATGAGAGCCACGGACTCCGTGGCGACGCTCTGGAGCCTGCGCGTGGCGGTCACGGCTCCGCGCTGCGGCCCCGCAGCTTCTGCGCCGGCGAGTCTGGCTGCTACTTCAGGAAAGCCAGCGAGGAGATTGTGCCGATCGCAATGCGGGTCGCGCGTAATGTACACCACGCAGACGCAGTCCGCCGCTACGGGAGTGATGTAGAGCTGGCCGTGTTTGCCCCAGTGCACCTCGACATAGGGACTCCATGGCGCGACACGGTAATGGGTGCGGAAGCCATAACGGAGCGAGTGCTTTTTGGTCGGGTCGAGGCCCGCCCATCTGCGCACACTGGAGGCCTGCCCGTCCGCGCCAATCAGCCAGCGAAAGCGGATCGGCTCCCCATTGACCAGGGCTGTGTGGTAGCCATCGACGTCCGGAGTGGTCTGCTCCGCGAGCTGAATGCGATGGCCGAAGAGCAGCCTTGCACCCACCTGCTCGGCACGTTGCGTGAGCAGACTGTGCAGGCGAGGCCGCCGCACTCCGATCCCGGAGCCGTTGGGAAAGCAGGCCTCTACGCTATGCCGCGCATTGGCGAAGCGGATGCCGTGGAACAGATGACCATCGGCCTCGATGAGGTCGACACCGAGCTTCAAGAGCAGCTCGCGCGAGTCGGGCATCAGGCCCTCGCCGCATGCCTTGTCGATCCCTTCTGTACCGGGAACTGCACGTGCCCGCGCCTCTACCACGGTGCACTCGATGCCGCGTTGACGCAGGGCGATCGAGGCCGCTAGTCCAGCGGGTCCGCCTCCCACGATCAGAGCTTCTGTAGTCTGCACTGCGGCCGGAATTTCTGGGAAAACGCTAGTTTTTGGCATGTCTGGGGAGGGCTGCCGACGAGCGATTCTGCTCCGTTTTCGCCCAAGATGAGCGTTACAAATTAGACGCGTGGGAGTAGCGAACGATTCACTCCTGGCCTGCCCCGACTTACACCCGAAAAGCTCTCCGACCCAGGTCCAGCGCGTCGGACCAGAAGGCTGCGGAGGAGTGCAGGGCTTCGACCACTGAGGTGATGGAGTCCACATAGGTATCGAGCTGCTGCTGCTCGATAACCAGCGGCGGAGCCACCTTGAGAACCATGAAGTTATTGCCGCAGATCTGCGACAGGATCCGGTGGTCCTGAAACAGCCGCCGCACGATCATCTGGCCGAACATCGCTGGGTGGATGGCCTTAAACGCCTGAAAGGAGAGCTTCATCCGGAGCTGCTGCGGCCTCTGAAACACGATGCCGTTCATCAGGCCCAATCCGCGGACCTCCTTCACCATCGAATACGGCTGCAGAGCCTGGGTGAGTCGCTGGCGCAGTGAGCGGCCCAGTTCGTCGCTGCGCTGGATCAGCTTCTCGCGGTCCAGCACATCCAGCGTTGCCAGTCCTGCACGCATCGCCAGACCGTTCTCGCTGTAGGTGGAGGTGTGGATAATGGCACGTCTCAGCGAGCCATACACCGCGTCGTAGATCTCATCTGTCATCAGCACCGCGGCGACTGGAACCAGGCCTCCTGAGAGCGCCTTGGCCAGCACCACCATGTCTGGCGAGACGCCATAATGCTGCGCGGCCAGGAAGCGGCCCGTTCTGCCCATGCCGGTCTGCACCTCATCCAGCACAAACAGCGCACCGTGCTTGCGGCAGAGCTCCTGGACCTGGGCCAGGTATTCGGGCTCCGGAACGACAATGCCGGCTTCGCCCTGTACCGGCTCCAGGACCACAGCAGCGATGCTTTCCTGCTTCAGCGCCTGTGCCAGTGCGGCGATGTCGTTGAAGGGTACCTCGTAGGTCTCCTGCAGCATGGGCCCGAAGCCCTCGCGCCAGAATTCGCTTCCCATCAGGGACAGGGCGCCGCAGGTGAGCCCGTGGAACGCACCGCGCGCATAGACTATGCCGTTCCGCCGTGTGCGGGCCCGGGCGAACTTGATGACAGACTCGATCCCTTCGCTGCCGGAACTACAGAAGAACGCTTTGCTGAGCCGGTGGGCTTCCGGCGAGCGGCGTAGCTCAGCATCGCCTGCGGGGCCACTACGGCGGAGCAGTTCACGCGCGAGCAGCCCGGCGGTGTCGGCTACATGGCTCTGCAGCATGGCAGGACCGGAGGAGTCGAGCTCATTCTTGAGTGCCGCAACGATCGCGGGATGGTTGTGGCCGGTGTTGTGTACGCAGTAGCCGGAGAGAAAGTCCAGGAAGACGCGACCATCGTCGGCAAACAACTCCGACCCGGCGCATCGGCGGTAGCGAACATTCATGCCGAGCAGGTCCAGGAGCCGGACCCATTCGGGATTCACCGAGTCGGCATATGCGGAAGGCGGCTGAAGTTGGGTTGGGCTCAATGGTTCAGCGTATGCGGTTTGCGGCATCTACCCTCCAGCTTCTGAGGTTAGACGTCGCCAAATGCAGATTCGTCGTGGGATGGCAGAAGTGTCACGCGAAAGGATGACTCAGCGGCCGTGTGAGGGGTCGTCCGAGGTGGACGAACTAAGGTCGACCGGGAATCCCGGCACGCCCGGTGCGTAGCAGTTGCCGTCCCGGTAGGTGGCGCCGCACGCATGGGTGATGTCAATTCGGCGCGGCGACTGCGCATACTGCCATGCCAGCGCACCCAGCGTTCCGCTGATGTCTGGCGCGGGTGCAGGCGATAGGACCATGCATCCGGGAGCGGGCGGGCAGGCGTCCTGAATCGCCCAGATCGTGATGGGGTGGAGGTGCTTCGCCGCGACCTGCTGGCGAATGTCCTCGATGGTGGTGATGGTGAGGTGCCGGCCGCGGTCGTCTTTGTCGTCGTCCACCGGCTGTCCGCTGGCATACAGGCCGGGACGGTAGCTGCTGGCGGCGACCGCCTCGGTCCAGCTGAGCAGGTACGCCGCCTGTTCGGGGAGCATGCGGCCGCCCTCCTCCTGATCCAGAAAAAGGATGGTTCCTGGAGGAAAGCCTTCGCGACGTGCGGCGGCAGCGGCAAGCGCGGCATCGGCTTGGCCGAACGCCTCCGGACTAGTCCCTCGCTTCTGCGCTGCCAGAATGTCCTTGTCCAAACGGCCGTTGAACAGCACCAGGAATCCGAAGCCGTTCTTGACCAGCATGGCGCGCTTCCCGATCCAAGGATTGTGACTGGCTCCGGGAGGATTGTTCAGCCAGTAGCCGGTGAAGGCGAACTGCCGTCGCAGCGCGGGAAGCAATGCGTCGCCGGGATATTCATTGGCGTCGAAGCCGGAGTAGGTGCGGGCAGAGGAAGAGCTCTGGGCGGGGACAAGCGAAGCGCTCAGCAGCAGCAGTGCGCTCAACATCCTGCAGATCCGCCAGCGTGCGCGCGAGAGCGCACCTGTACCGAGTGGAGCCTGTATTCGCTTCCATTCCATACAATCCAGAGATACCACGAAGGAGGAGCGCCGGTGAGTCACACAGCTCAGGTACAGGAGATCGACCCGCGATATCCGATCGGCAGGTTCAAGCCGCCCGAGACTATCACGGCGGAGGATCACGCCGGCGCGATTGCGGAGATTGCCGCGATGCCCGCACAGATGTGGGGCGCGGTACAGGGGTTAGATCGCGATCAGCTGGACACGCCGTACCGCGAGGGCGGATGGACTGTGCGCCAGACCGTCCACCACGTCGCCGACAGCCACATGCACGCCTTTATGCGTATGCGCCTGGCGCTCACTGAAGACTGGCCCACCATTACGCCCTACAACGAGAAGTCCTGGGCGATGCTTCAGGACTCAACCAGCGCGCCCGTAGGCTGGTCGCTGGATCTGCTGGAAAGCCTGCACGCCCGCTGGGTGATGGTGCTGGATAGCATGACGCCGGAGCAGTGGCTGCGCGGATTTACGCATCCCGAGAGGGGACGCATGACGATTGAGTTTGCTGCGGTGATGTATGCCTGGCACTCGCGCCACCATGTCGCGCACATTAACCGCCTGCGCGAGCAGAAGGGCTGGTAGCGCGTGCTGGAGATCCGTCTCGCTCAATCGGCGGAAGAGATTCGCCGCTGCTTTCCTGTGATGTCGCTGCTGCGTCCCCAGCTTGAGGAGCAGGAGTTTGTCTCGCGCGTGCAGGTGCAGCAGGCCCAGGGCTTTCAACTCGTTCTCGGTGAGGATGCTGGCAAGGTGGTTGCCGTGGCCGGTTTTCGCATTCTGGAAGTGCTGGCTACCGGGAGAACGCTGTACGTGGACGACCTGGTCACCGACGACACGTTGCGCTCCCGTGGATATGGCAAGGCGATGCTCGATTGGCTGCAGGATCACGCGCGCCAGCAGGATTGCGAGACCTTCAGCCTGGATTCCGGCACGCACCGTCAGGAGGCGCACGCGTTCTACTTCCGCGAGCGCATGCGGGTCACCAGCTTTCATTTCGCCAAGAAGCTGCGGTAGACGCAATTCGATCGTCGGCCGCAGTTCAGCGGCCCAGCAACTCGCGCTCCAGCAGGTCCAGCACCTCATCGCTCCGGCTCAGCGACCACGGTCTGCGCAAGCGGAAAGCCTCGGCGTGGGCCAGCAAGCCGGCGCACTCGCGGAAGAGCCGCGGTTGCTGTCCGCTGAGCACGGGGATGTAGACCGCGTAGGTCATATCCATGAGCGCGGCGACTGCTTCTGGGATGGAGAGGCGCGTCAGGGTTGGAGCCGCATCCTGCTCCTCTTCGCGATCCAGAAAGACAAGCCGAACGAGACGCCGTGCTTCGTTTCCGGCGGGCGGCAACGGGACCCGGTACTTGTCTTCTTTGGAGAAGACGCGGAGGCGCTCGTCGGGCGCCTGCCCCAGGTGCTCGAGGCTCTGATTCCAGAGCTTCAGCCAGCCTGCGACCGGAATCACGCGTGGATTCACAGCATCGCTTGGATCTACCAGGCAGATGTCGTCTGAGACGACGCTGTATCCACGTTGGTTCAGGGAGGCTGCCAGAGTGGATTTTCCACTGCCTGAATCGCCTAGAAAGGCCGTGACCTGCTCGCCCTGCGCTATCGCGCTGGCATGCAGCGGCAGCAACCGATTCTGATGACATAGCGCGCCGAAAACCGAGCCGAGTAGGAAAGCCGAGATATCCGAAGGGGGGACACCGGGCACACTCTCGACCTGCACCCGGTTTCCATCGGCTACGTAATATCGCGCAACACGCGGGATATTCAGCAGGTACTCGGCGGCCGACAGTTGGACGGCGGCATTGGAGAAATCGGCGGCCTGGATTGCCTCCGGCACGCCACCGCTACCAATGTGGACCAGCCGCTCGCCGGAACCCTTGACGTTGTTCAGTTCTGGAATCTCGATCTGCGATTCGAAGCGGAAAGGGCCGTAGTACAGGGTGCGGCTGGCAGCACTCGAATTGGCGTCGTCCTGAGCCACTATGAGGATGCTACTTCACGGCTTCGCATGCGACTGCGGGATCATGTGTCCGTAGAAAATATCCCATGCTGATCGAGAGTCTGAACCAGAAGTGCCAGCCGGGATAGGCATCGTCGGTATCGAAACTGGACTGGGGCCAGGTATCGAGCAACGCCTCTATGGCATTTAGGTCCAGGGTCTCTTTCGCTGCCTCGGAGTGGCGCATGGATGCAAGCTCCTCGCGCAAGTCCGGAAGTGCCTGACCCATGATGGCGTGCCAGTCCGCACCCTGCAGGCCCCGCAGGTGGTTGGAGAGCACCGATTGCGGAAGCCGATTCTTCATCGCGCGACGGGCCAAAGAGCGATTTTGGCCCTCGGCAAGAAACTGCTCGGGCGGAATTGCGAAGGAGAATTCATAGATCCGCTTATCCGCAGTAGGATCCCGCACTTCGATTCCGTTTGCCGCTTCCAATCCCGCGCGGAAGGCGCCGTGATCGAAGCCTTCGAAGAATGTGAGGTGCTCCTCCATCGCACCACTTCCCGCTGGATGAAACCTCTCGAATACTCTCTCGTCCAGGTTGTACTCCTTCTTGAGAACCGGGTTTACGAGACATTCTCTCAGGCACTGGCGGCTGCTTTTTGGAACTCGCATCCGCCGCAGCCATCCCGGGAAAAATGGCTGCAGAGCCAGCCGCACCGCCGAGCTTCGTGCGAGAGCTCCTCGCTGGCAGAGACCGTTGACGAGGCGGGCAAGCTGAATCCAGCGTCCGCGGCGAAGAAGACCGGACAGCGGACTCCAGGTGTTATAGCTGAAGGTTACGTTGCCCTGGGTTCCCTCCAGCACGACGCGGATATCGCGCTGCTTGGCCTGGTCGAACATCGCGGTGAGCCAGAGCAGGTTGACGGGCGCTGCGATGGGTTCATCCACTGCATCGATCCAGCGCCGCAGAGTCTCCATCAGCGGGTAACCGCGCGAATCGACGATCACATGATCAATATTCGGATAGAGGCTCGCCACCGCAGCAGCTCCTTCGGCCTCCGTAGGGAAAAAGCCCAGAGGAACTGCTCCGGCGAAACCGGGCCGCGGAACGGAAGTGAAGCTGGTCAACCTCTTGCCTTCAGGCGCCAGCAGCCGTGCCGCCGAAGCTGTCACGGAAGAGCTGTCCAGACCGGCGCTCAGCATCGAACCGATGGGATTTGGAGTTCGAAGGCGCGCCTGCGTAGCCCGATCGAATATTTCCAGTAAAGCTTCGGCGTACTCCGCGTCTCTGCGGAAGCGGATCGGCTTCGCTCGTGCGGGGCTCCAATATCGGGCGACGGAGAGGGAGCCAGGAGTGACGCGCAGGAAATGACCGGGCGGTAGCCGACTGATCTCTTCGTAAAACGTCGTGGACCAGTCCGGAGTCAGGCAGCCGATCCAATCGATCGCCTTCGATTCGCGCAGTTCGCGCGAGATGGGCAACGCCAGCAGCCCCTTGTACATCGAGGCGAGTGCGAAAAAATCACCGCTGCGATGGAAAAAGAGGGGGCGCTCCCCGGCGTGGTCGCGAGCCGCAAACACTTCGTTCTTCGCGGGTGTCCACACCGCGAAGGCAAACCCGCCAATCAGGTGATCCAGACAAGCAGCACCCCATCTCTCCCAGGCATGCAGCAGAAAGTCTGAATCCGCCAACTCCTCGGGATGAGCAAGGCTCAGCTCTCGCGCCAGATCGGCACGATTGTCCAGCCTGACGTCGGCCACAAGACAACAAGATCGATCGGAGCTCCAGAGAGGTTGCCGGTCGAATTTGTTTTCCGGTAGCGACGAGAAGAAGTTGATGCCGAACGCAATGCGATCATCACCTGCTGCGACGGCGCCATCCGGTCCGTAAGGAGCGAGGGCAGCCAACATCGCGCCGTGAGCGCGACCTGCACTTGGTTTTTCTGACGTACTCCAGTACAGGCTGATTGCGGACATGAGGCGGCAGCGCGCCTAGCTCAGATTGTTTGAGCCGTGGTCACTTGGACCGGTAGAACCATTCCGGGCCGAACGAAGATCGATCACCGTGATGGTGGGTTTCGACCACGGTTTTGCGGGCGTCATGGGCGAGGTCTTGAAAGTATTCATACTCAGAATCTCCTGAATGTCTCGTTCATGGCTGATCTGCGTTCGTAGAGCTATGATTCTCTAATCTGTGATGCTTCTAACGGAACTGTTGTCTTCGCGCCAAAGTAAGACTGTTCTAATTTTACCATCCAATCGTCTTGAGATTCGGCAACCCGCAGTCTGTAAGGCATTGAATTGAATCTGGAAGGGCACCCTGTCTGAGTTTCCCCGTTTGGAGAAGGGGTAGGCCCCACGAAATCAACACCGTGAGTCATAGAAGACCCCCATCGCCACCATCAGCTCTCGGAGGGCCCCCGCGTGTTCGCAGGGGACTGGGCAGTCTCAGGCGATTTTTCGTCAACTCAGGATTTCGGTGGCGGGTCCTCACCCGGGCCATCTACAAAGCCGGACATTTCCAGGGAGAGACAGCTTCGTGTGACGACCGGTATCCGGAGCTATTCACGGCTTGCAAAGCGCGACTGGAGACTCTCCCTACTCCCCGAATTCTCAGTTTCGGATGTTCGACTGGCGAGGAGGCGTTCACCCTGGCGCGTTACCTGCCGTATGCGACCATCGTCGGAATCGAGATCAATCCTTGGTGCCTGAAGCAGTGCCTTGCACGCAACTCGAACCAGAGCATCCAGTTTCTGCATCGCAACGCCAAAGAATTCATCAGCATGGAGGGCTTCGATGCCATCTTTTGTATGGCTGTCTTTCAGCGGACTGAACACCGCACAGAGAGACTGAGCCCGCTCGAGACTGGCTTTACGTTCGATCGGTTCGAATCCGAGATCCGCTTCCTGGATCGGAAGCTGAAGCCTGGAGGAGTCCTTTTTCTGGACGAGAGCGACTACGCCTTCGAACTCACCGAGATTGCGCGCAACTACACTCCGCTGGATTTTCCTGGCAGTAAGGTCTTGCGGAAGAGGCCGGTTTTCGATCGCGCAGGCAGGCGGACAGCCGAGGAAAGCGAGTTCACTCGTGCATTCCTCAAACGGGAATCCTGATAGAGCTCACATAATTAGCCGATGCTAGACTTTGCTTGCACTGATGAAGCCGAGCAGAGCAGAATCCGGCGCCGTTGCGGGTGAGCCGCGTCCCGTTCCCCAGCAGACATCTGCGCAGATCGTCTCTGCCTTTGAAACATTTCTGCAGGAGCATCCGAAATCAGCCGTCGTGGAAGACGGCAAGGTCCTCTTCGATATGTCGCGGGCGCAGTACTCCATTGCGGAGGCGCATGGCCGCTGCACCTTGCACCTGTGGGATGACGAGTGCAACATCGTGCGCACCGTCAGCGCCGCAACCATGCGGACGCCGGGGCTGCGGCTGACCACGCACCGCTTCGGGCAGAGTAAGCCCGGCTCGCTGGAACTGCTAAAGGATCGCGAGCGGCGTACTCCGCTGGGCCGTGAGACCGTCCGCACCCGATATCTCAGCCTCCTGGAGCGCGTGTGTATGCGCAGCAGCGCTCCCGGCTGGGGCGAGTGGGCGCCAGAGGGCTTCCGCACCGCAATGGATCTGGAAAAGAGCTTCGGCCCTGCCTATGCGCGTGGCTCACTGGTGAAGGGGCAACAGGCCTGGGCAGTGATCGGAGTGAATGCGGAAGAGAGCACAGCAATGGTCGAGGGCATCCTCACCCTGGGGGTGCTGTGGCTCGATTACTGCCGCCAGCAGGCAGCCGGTCGACGGCTTTACCGCGGGCTGCGGGTCGTTGTCCCTGCGGGAATGGGCACACTCACCGCATCCCGTCTGATGTGGATGAACCCGCAGGCAGCGCAGTGGGAGCTCTGGGAGCTGGACGCCAGGACCGAGGAGCTCCACCGGCGGGACGCGGCCGATCACGGCAATCTCACGACGCGACTTGTGCAGGCCGCCGATGAGTCAAGCGTGCGCGAGCGTTTCCGCGATGCGACCCCACGCGTGATGGCGCTTGTGCCGGAGGAGGGACGCAGCTTGGTCGAACTGCGGGCACGCGGCGCGGCCGAACTCGCTTTTCTGCTGCATGGGCTGGAGTTCGCGCGCATCCGTGCGGGCTATAGCGGGCAGAGCTTCAATCGCGTGGAAGAGATTAGCGTCGGCACAGGCCCCAGCGAAACCGTACTCACGGGGGCAAACGCCGGAAAGCTCCAAGAGTTGATCGCAGCACTTTTCGAGCGTCGCCATGCAGCTCATGATCAGGCCGAGGGCATCGGCGCCAACCGAAAGCGTCCCGTGGGGCCCAAATCCCGGGCCACCGATCTGCTCTATCGCATGCAGCCGGAGCGCTGGTTGGAAAGCGTGCTCCGGCGCGAGCTGGACGTGATCGATGAGCGCCTCGATCCCATGCACGTCTATACCCAGGTCCCCGCGTTCGCAGCGTCTGATCGCGGCATGCTCGACCTGCTGGGCGTCAGCCGCGACGGACGGCTCGCCGTGATCGAGCTGAAGGCCGAAGAAGACCTGCAGCTTGCCATGCAGGGGCTGGATTACTGGGTGCGCGTGCGGTGGCATCACATGCAGGCCGCCGATCCTGGCGGCGGTCTCGGCGAGTTCCAGCGCCACGGATATTTTCGTGGCGTGCGACTCTCGGCTGAGCCTCCCCGGCTCTATCTCGTCTCTCCCGCCCTGCGGGTGCATCCTGCGACGGAGACGGTGTTGCGCTATTTCTCTCCGCGTGTGCACTGGGAGCTGGTCGCGCTCGACGAACGCTGGCGAGAGAAGCTCCGCGTCGTCTGGCGCAAACGGAGTGCACCGACGCTGGCCACTCGCGAGCCCTTGATCGGATCCTAAAGTCTCGCAATCTCCGAGACGGACTATCCCCAGGCCGCCGGCGCGGACTCAAGCTCCGCATCGTGCTCCAGCGTGAAGTCCAGGCTCTCGGGCGTATTGTCCCGCGCTTCGAAGAAACGCTCCACCTCGTCCAGCACCGCCTGCCCGGATTTCGAGTCGAAGATCGCCTTGCGCAGCCCGGCGCCTCCCGGCACTCCATGTGTGAACCAGGCCGCGAACTGTTTCATCTTGCCCACGGCGTCGCGTTGCCGCTGCTCGCGCGCGACCTGGCCCGAGGCCAGGATTGCCGCGGCTCTTGCTGCCTCGGCCGCCTCTTCCACCGCAATCTCGTCCACCAGCATCTGGAAGTAGGTGCGGATCATGCGGTAGCGATCTTGATCGGTCGGCGAATCGTACGTGCCCACGCCGGTGGCTTCCTTGGTGGCGGTGTACTGCGCAATCTGGCGGAAGATCCACGGATTGGCCGGGGCTGCGCGTCCGATCATCACGGCATCGCAGTGCGTCTTCTCGACCATGGCCGCCGCGTCCTCCGGCGTACGAATATCGCCGTTGCCGATCACCGGAATCTGCACTGCATCCTTCACTGCTGCAATGTATTCCCAGCGCGCCTGGCCGGTGTAGCCGTCTTCGCGCGTCCGGGCGTGCAGAGCGACCGCATTCAGTCCGCAGTCCTGGGCCATCCGCGCCAGCTCCACGCATACGATGTGCTTGTCATTCCAGCCCAGCCGGAACTTCACGGTAAACGGGATCGTCACGGCGGCACGCACCGCATTGAAGATGCGCTCAATCTGCGGCAGATCGCGCAGCAGGCCGGAGCCGCCATTGCACGCCACCACGCGCTTCGCCGGACAGCCGAGGTTCAGATCCACCAGATCGAAGCCTGCATCTTGGACGATGCGCGCCGAATCGGCCAGCGTCTCCGGATTTGAACCGAAGAGCTGAGCGGAGATCGGATGCTCGTCATCGTAGTAGGTCAGATAACGCTTGCGCTTGCTCTCACGCATCCGTGACAGTCCGTCGGCGGAGGTGAACTCAGTCATAATCAGCCCGCAGCCGGACTGCTGGTTGGTCTGCTCCGTTTCGACGTCGACTCCGTCCGCCCCGGCGGTGAACTGGCTGGCGTTTTTGATGAAGCGTCGGAACACCGTGTCGGTGACCCCCGCCATCGGAGCCAGCACGGTTGCCGGCGCAATCCGCACCTTCTCCACCGTCAGGCTTGCGGGCACGCGCGCCTGGGCGGGCATCGCGTGCTCTACGGGCGCGTCCCACTTCTTCTGCTCGAGTGTGTACCGCTTCTTGACTGCCATATGAAGCTGATCCTGGTGAAAGCGAAAGGCCCCCGCACCGGCGGGGGCCTTAGGCGGCTTGCCTGTCCAGTTTTACTTGGTGCCCTTGGCCGCTGCTGCTTTGGCTGCATCGGCATTGGCCACCTTGCGGCGGAAGCGGTCCACGCGTCCGGCTGTATCCACCAGCTTCTGCTTGCCGGTGAAGAACGGGTGGCACTTCGCGCAGATTTCCACCACGATGTCGCCCTTGTTGGTGGAGCGCGTCTCAAACGTGTTTCCGCAGGCGCACTTCACATGGATATTGTCGTACTTCGGATGAATTCCTTCTTTTGGCATTGAATCTCTCTTTTCCGTCGGATGTCGCCTGCCGGCTCGCGGTTCGCTTGCGACGGGAGCACCGGCGGACCCTAAGCCCGCTCTTCGCCGTCACATCGATCTGCCTGTCGCGGAAGCCCACAGAGCCGATGCGGATCAACTGCATCAGCACAATGGCTCAGTATCCTCAGTTTAGCTTGGATTCCCACACCCGGCAATTCGATTCATTCCTCTCCCCGCCTGCGATACTAGAGGGCAGCGCGGGGGAGAACGGAATTGCCTGAGATGGTGGAAGTCTGCAGTCTATGCGACGGATCCGGCCTGCGCATTGTGCAGGAGGACGGCCGCCAGGTAGCGAAATCCTGCGAATGCCGGATCCAGCGCCGAGTCGCCCGCATGCTGGAGCGCGCTCGGATTCCCAGGCGATACGAGCACTGCACGTTGGACAACTACGAGTCCGGCTACCGTGGCGCCGACAAGAGCCTCAAGGCCGCGCGGCTCGTCGCCCAGCGCTTCGTAGAAGGCTATCCGGTTGAGACCGATGGCAAGGGCCTCCTGCTTACCGGAGACATTGGTGTGGGTAAGACGCACCTCGCCGTCGGAATCCTGAAGGAGCTGATCGTCAAGCGCGGCGTCGTGGGCCTGTTCTACGACTATCGCGAGCTGCTGAAGGAAGTGCAGAACACCTACAACCCCGAGGTCGCAGCCACCGAACTGGGCATCCTGAAGCCCGTGTTTCAGGCCGAGGTGCTTGTGCTGGATGAACTTGGGGCCGCGAAGCCCACAGATTGGGTGTGGGATACGGTCGCGCAGATCCTCAACTCCCGCTACAACGAGCGCCGAACTACTATCATCACGACAAACTACGCCAACTCCGCCTGCCTCATCGCCGGAAGCGGCTCGGGTGAGACCGCAGCACGTCGCGCCATGCGCGAAGAGACGCTCGGCGATCGCATCGGCGAACGGATGCTCTCACGGCTGCAGGAGATGTGCGTCGCAGTTGAGATCCACGGCAAGGATTTCCGCCAGAGCGTAGCGCGAGCGAGCTTCGCGTAACGAAGCAGTAGCCCGCGCAGCTTCGCAGAGCGCAGTCCCCCGGACAGCGCATGCTCGCCAATGAAGCAGAAGTGGAACCTAGTGGGTCGCGCAGAGCAGCAGCAGGCAGGCGCCGCCCAGGCAGGCCAGCCAGTAGATCACGTCGCTCGGATGTGCCCGGGTGACAAACCCATGGCCGCTCGGCGCGGTCGTGCTCAGGTCTGCGTTGGTCTCGATCTCCGGCAGCGGAGGAAGCGCGAACCGTCCCTTGGGGGCGTGGTTCGCCTCCTCGGCGGCCAGTTCGGCCTGCTGTTTCTCATATTCGGTTAGCGGGTGGTGATAGGCCACGCGTGAGGGCACCGGATCAGGTCGGCAGCTCGCGCTCTCAGGAAAAAAGGACGGAAGGCAGGTTGTGGAATCGGCGTTCATGGCGAAGTTCCCCAAAATACCCAGGCAGCCAACGACAGCTGCGACAAATACTGGTGTGGAAATCACGGTAATAACTAGAGAGGTGCTATGGAAATGCCGCCTTTGGGTCGCGCGATCCCTCGGAGGTGGCAGCTACTCCAGAGTTAACCGCCGCCGGTATAGAATTCCGCCTAATGGCTGACCTCCAGAACTCTGCAGACCATCCGGGCAAACAGCCGTCCTTTATGGGCGGTACGCCGCAGGAAAAGACGGGACTCCCGCCTGCGATCTGGGGTGTAGCAGCGCTTGTCGTTGTCGTTATCGTCGCAGTTCTGGTGTTCGCAGGGCGGCACAAGGCCGCTCCAGCGCCTCGAACCCTGCAGCCGCCGGATGCCTATTCGGCTCACCTGCCGCTCAGTCAGCTCGCCATGAGCGAGTCGGAGAGCCTCTCCGGTGGCAAGCTCACTTACCTGGACGGCCACGTTCAGAACGCGGGCGACCGGACCGTAACCGGCATCACCGTTCAGGTCGTTTTCGCCAATGACATGCAGATGCCACCCTCGATTGAAACCGTGCCCCTGACACTGATCCGGATGAAGGAGCCGTACATCGACACCCAGCCGGTCGGTGCGGCTCCCATCCGGCCCGGCGAGGATCGCGAGTTCCGCCTCACCTTTGAGGCTGTGCCGGACAGTTGGAACCAGCAAATGCCTGAGGTCCGGGTCATCCATACCGACCTTCAGTAGGTGCCTCGGGTAGTCCCGGGCCTGGGTTTGCTTCGGCTTCGGACGTAATTTCTTCCATAGTCCAGCAAAAATGGCCGGTCGCCAAAGCTCGTCCCGCGGTATTCCACTGCGGCACAAGACACGCATTATCAAAGGGTTCTGCTGATCTGCGGGTTTGGCACGAGGCTTGCACTACTCCGAGACAACCGCGGCGTGTCGATACAACAGCGGTTACATGCATTCGGCTCAGGAGATGCACATCATGAAGAACTTAGTCACCAGTCTCGGTATTTCCACTCTGGTTCTGGGAGGAGCGATGGGCACTGCTGTGTTTGCGCAGACGCCCGCCGGTCAGCAGAATGCTCCGGCAGCGCAGTCCGCGTCTGCCACGCAGTCCGCAGACGCCTCGTCCTCGAACGACACCACCACCTACGCGACCGGCAAGCCGCTGGCCGGCCAGTCGAACGAGGGTTTCTGGGGCCACATGAACCCATTCGCCCGCAAGAAGTGGGTACGCCGCCAGGTCGATCCGATCCGCGACCGTACCAATGAGCTTGATCAGCTCCAGGCGAAGAACGCGAGAGATATCAAGGACGTTGATTCGCGCGCACAGGCCGGCATCAATAAGGCCATGATGGCAGCTAACACTGCCGATCAGCACGCGGCCGATGCAGCCAACCGCGCCAACACCGCCCAGTCTACTGCCACCACGGCAAGCTCCCGGGCAGAGTCGCTCAACGGCACCGTCACCAACCTGGATCAGTACAAGCAGGTCACTTCGGTGGACGTAACGTTCCCCAGGGGCCGCACCGTGCTGGGCAAACAGGGCAAGGATGATCTGCAGCAGCTCGCACAGCAGCTCGCCAGCGAGAAGGGCTACATCATCGAGATCACCGGATACAGCCGCAATGGCGTGCAGAGCTCGCAGGCGATGGCTGATTCCGTTGCTCGCTACCTCGTCACCGACCAGCAGGTTCCCCTCTACCGGATCTACCGTTCGGGTCTCGGCAAGGCTCCCAAGGCCGGCGCCAATGACCAGGCCGCGCAGACAACCGAAGAGAAGCCGCTCGTCAACGGCGTTCGCGTAACCCTGTTGCATAACAGCCTGGCCTCGCTCAACGGATCTGAGAGCAGCAACCCGGCGGTTCAGCAGCAGAACCAGCAGACCACCGGACAGAGCACGACCGGCGCGATGCCCCAGAACGCGATGCCTCAGAACCAGTAACCAAGTCAGCCCTCCCTTAGGAACTACCTAACGCAGCAAAAAACAAGCGGGAAGAGAGCACTCAAGCTCTCTTCCCGCGTAGCTGCAACTCAAGCTTGCCGGACGGCCCCAAGAGGCACGCTGGCGCCGACCTCTCCTTACCAGAGAGAACCAAGGCAGATTGGCCCCTCGCAAGAGGGGCCGTTTTTTTTGGTGCGCGCCTGTCAAGCTCCCCGGGCAAAGCAAAGGCCGGCTCCCAGCGAGCCGGCCTCTTTGCTTCTGAAATGTTCTATTGGAGCGCAGGCACCTCAGAGGTGGCCCTGCTGCGTTGCTCCGCACGAGCCGACGCCAGCACATCGACGGCAAACGGCAGCGCCGACTCCTCCGAACCTTGCGGGAAGTACGCGTTGTAAAAATACTGCCCCAGCATGCGGTGTGTATTGAAGAACGAGCCATTGATGCCGATGCAGTGCTGCTGCATGCGAGCCCAAGCATTGGGTCGCGAAAACAGTGGCGCGATCCGATTCTCCAGTTTCTCGTACAGGCTTGCTGCCTCGCCGTCCTCGTCCTCGGCATCATCCACTGCCCAGCCGGTCACGTCTTCGGCGCAGCCTTCAATCCACCAGCCGTCCAGCACGCTCAGGGATGGGACCCCGTTCAGTGCTGCCTTCATGCCCGAGGTGCCGGAGGCCTCATAGGGCCGCCGCGGCGTATTCACCCACACGTCAACGCCCTGGGTCAGCATCGCTCCCAGTTCCCAGTCGTAATTTTCCAGATACAGAATGCGGATGCCGCTCGCCTGCAGGCTGGCCGCCGCCGCAAACACGTCCCGGATCAGACCCTTTCCTGCCGTGTCTGCGGGGTGCGCCTTGCCTGCATACAGGATCTGCAGGCCACCGATCTTCTTTGCCAAGCGGGCCAGGCGCTTTGGATCGTGGAATAGCAGGCTGGCGCGCTTGTAGGTCGCCACCCGCCGCGCAAAGCCAAGGGTTAGCGTCTTTGGATTGAACTGCTGCCCGGAACGCCGGTAGACCTCGGCAAACAGCCGTTGCTTGGCGATCTCGTGGCAGTTGGCAATCTTCGCCGGCGCCACCCCGTAAATGGAGCGGAAGTAGTTGTTGTCGTGGCGCCATCCGGGAATCTCGGCATCCAGCAGCGCCTGCATCGGGTTGGAGAGCCAGGTCGCCGCATGCACGCCATTAGTGATCGCCTCCACCTTGTACTCCGGAAACATCTGCTGTGAAACCTTGCCATGCTGCATCGCTACGCCGTTCACGTAACGAGAGAATCGCAGCGCCAGATAGGTCATATTCAGCAGAGCGTTGTGCAGGCAGCCGAAGCGTTCAATTGCGTTGGCGCGAGCCGCTCCCAGCACCGCGTACATCTGATCGATTCCGAACTGGTCATGGCCTGCCGGAACCGGTGTATGAGTCGTAAACACGCACTGCTGGGCAATCGCATTCACATCCCTTTCCGACGCTTGCTCCAGCGGAGCGTCATCCAGCCGCTCTTCCAGCAAGCCAATGCTCAGGAGCGCGGCGTGGCCTTCGTTCATGTGATACACCTCGGGATTGATCCCGAGCGCCCGCAGCATCGCAATTCCCGCCAGCCCAAGCACCGTCTCCTGGCACAGCCGGTAATATGTATCGCCGCCGTACAGGTGGTCGGTTAGGCGGCGGTCATAGGGATCATTGCCCTCAATGTCGGTATCCAGAAGAAACACGGGGACAATATGCCCGGCGACGCCGATCACGTCGAAGCGCCACGCGCGCACCTTCAGCTCCCGCCCCTGCATCTGGATTGTGACCACCTCGCCGGCGCTGGGGAGGGTCTTCTCAGGCTCCCACGGCACGTCCGACTCCGTCTGCTGACCCTGCGAATCCAGGTGCTGCCGGAAGTAACCCCGCCGATGCACCAGCGAAACCGCCACCATCGGAGCGCCTGTGTCCGCTGCCGAACGCAGCGTGTCGCCCGCGAGCATACCCAGGCCGCCCGAATAGGTCGGGACCGTGGGGGCCAACGCAATTTCCATGGAAAAGTAAGCGATACGGCGGGCGGAAAGATACAGGCTGGCCTGGTCAGCTGCGGGGGAGGAATTTGTCGGCAAGCTCATGCGGGAGGTTTATCCTTCGTGCAAAGGGAGTTATGTTGCGGCCCGGGAGTGGTGCGGAAACACCAGGGCGGCGGTATACGAAAACTTGTACGTGAGTGTCTGTACACCATTGGATACGCACTTGGCTCCGGCGGTTGACCGAAAATATCCAGTCAGCGATTTTTTCGAGCGATTTGGCAGCCTTTTGGTCGACTTCAGTTTAGCAAATCTGTCCCTTCTGCCGGGAAACTAAGAATCCTTAGGGCGCAAGGACTGCGTTCGCAGCTGAGCACAGCCGGCTCCAAATCTCGTCCAGCCAGGCCTTGTGCTCCGGCTTCATCAGAACTGACCGCAGACACGTCACGGTTTCGCCGGGTCTTGGCTCAACGGGCCAGCTACCCGCCGGAAACATCCGCGCCGGCAACTCCGCGAGCGCAAGATACAGATCTCGCCGCCGTGCCTCCTCAAATACCTGCCTGGCCCTCGCCGATGACTCTGCCAGTGTCCTGCCCGTCGCCGTCCAGCACACGATGTCCAGATCAGGCTCCGCGGTTGGGACAAGATACCGGCCCTCTGTGGCAAGCTTTTCCCGCAGCTCCATCGCAGCCTCGCGCCCGGCTTCCAGTCCGCGCGCAAATTCGCCTCCCCGTTCATACGGCAGCAGTTTCTGGGTCGCCCACAACGCCACTGCCGCAGCGCCCGGCCGCGAGCACTCCAGCGAAATCTCCCCCAGGTGCAGCTCCTCCGACGTGAAGTACGTGTACGGCGAGTCATGCCTGTAGAACCGCCCCATGCCGGGGTCGCGGAAGAGCACGCATCCGCAGCCATAGGGCTGCAGCCCGTGCTTATGTGGATCGATCACCAGTGAGTCGGTCTCGACGGCAGCATCCAGAGCCGCGCGGGTCTCCGCCTCCAGGTTTGCTGCGAGCGTGAAATAGCCGCCGTACGCGGCGTCTCCGTGCACCCGGAACGGATACCGCGATCGCAGCTCCAGAATTCGATCAAGCGGGTCCACGGCTCCGAGTGCCGTCGTGCCCAGCGTCGCTACCACGGTGCCAATCTGGCCCGTTGCGAGCGCCGCCTCCAGAGCAATCAAATCCATGCGCCCGCGCGCATCGGTTGCAATCGGGACAAACCGCAGCCCCAGCACCGCCGAGATCCGCGCATGCGTGTAGTGAGCCTGGTCCGACGCTGCAATCGCAAGCCCCGGAGCGAGCAGCCCCGCCACCCACAGCGCCTCCAGATTGGCGAAGGTTCCGCCGCTAGTCAGATGACCCAGGTGTTCGCTCCACCCAAACATCCTTGCCACCGCCGCTACCGCTTCCATCTCCATCGCGGAGCTCGCGCGTCCTCCATCCAATGCGTGGTTGTTTGGGTTCAACTGCATCGCCAGCGCATACGCCGCCCGCGCGATGGGATGCGGCGGCTTCAGCATCTGTCCCGCATACAGCGGATGCTGGTAGGGATCATTGTCGCGCAGCCGTTCTGCCGTTTCCTTCAATACACGCGTGGCGTCCTGCCCCAGCGCTTCCGGCTTCGCTGGAGGCAGATAGGCAAACCCTGCCTCGAGTACCCGCTGCGCTTGCGCAAGCACTCGCAGAAACTCTCCGGCGGCGTCTGCTTCGGTCATTGGGTTAGAAGCTCGAGATCGTCTTGAAGCCCAGCTTGATCGCAAGCCCGGCTCCGGCTGCCAGCACAAACGCGATTGTGGTCCAAGCGCCCGCCTGTGCCACCCGCCTGCGCGCAGCCTCAATACCCAGGATGACTAGATACAAGGTCGCAGAAAGCAGAAGCCCATCCCAGATGAAGACGCGGGTTCCGTCCGGTGTTGGCCCGATCACATGTTGTAGGTTCAGCACGGGGAAAAAGCTGAAGGCGGTGAATACTGCCAGAAACAACACAAATTGCAGCAAGGCGACGAACACGTTCTTCATCCGGGTGCGCTCCAGGAATTCAACCAGCCTCTTGATCCTAAAACCTCCCCGCGCTCGCCCGCGAGTCGTAGGGAGCGCAGAACCAGAGCGCCAAACGCAAAACAGCGCCGCCAAACGCGATACACTCACAATCGCGATGGAACTTTCAGGCTGTGGAACGGCGCTCGTAACGCCTTTTGGCGCAGACGGCGCTGTGGATGAAAAGGCGCTCGTACGCCTGGTGAACTGGCAGATTGAATCCGGCATCAACTTCCTCGTCCCCTGCGGGACCACAGGCGAGGCCTCCACGTTGACGGAAGCAGAGTGGCTTCGCGTGGTGGAGCTGACCGTTCAGACTGCGGCCGGTCGTGTGCCCGTCTTCGGCGGCTGCACTCACAACTCAACTGCCGAAGCGGTCGCGCGGACAAAGAAGCTCTCCGCTGTTCGCGGCCTCACCGGCATCCTCACCGCCAGCCCGTATTACAACCGCCCTGGGCAAGAGGGCCAGTACCAGCACTTCCGCGCCATCGCAGAGGCCACCGCGCTGCCAGTTCTGCTGTACAACATCCCCGGCCGGACCGGGGCCAACCTTGAGCCCGCGACGGTGCTGCGGCTTGCCGCTCTCCCCAACGTCATCGGTATCAAGGAATCCAGCGGCCTGATCACCCAGATCACGGACCTGCTCACGCAGGTTCCCGCGGGTTTCAAAGTCTTTGCGGGGGACGATAGCCTCGCTTTGCCCGTCATTGCGCTCGGCGGAGCCGGGGTGGTCTCCGTGGCGTCAAACCTGATTCCGAGCGAGATGTCGCGCATGGTGGCCGCAGCGCTCGCCGGCGATTGGGAGACGGCACGCGGATTGAATCGCAAATTCTTCCGCCTCATGCAGGCCCACTTCTCTGAGCCCAGCCCGGCGCCTATCAAGGCGACCATGAAGATGCTCGGGCTGCTTGAGGAAAACCTCCGGCTGCCGATGGTCCCGGTCACCGACGCCACACGGGGCAAGCTGCGCGCGCTGATCGACGACGCCGGGTTGAAGCCAGGCGCCTGAGCTGCATCCGTTTCAAGTTCCTCCGCCGGACAATAGAGGCTCCATCACCAGTTCGTAATTGAGCCATCCGGCCGATAGTACAGTTGCCCGCGCTGGAAGTCTGGTTGGGTGAACTCAGCGATCTGGGTAAGCGGCTTGGTATCCAACTCCACTCCCAGCCCTGGGCGATCGCTCGGATACAGCTTGCCTTCCTTGAAGTCGAGGCATTTCGGCAGGTGTGGCAGGTCGCGTCCCTGGTAGTTGTACTCCATCAGCACCGGCCCGGAGTATGTGCTCAGGATGTTCACAAGCGCAGCCGTGGCAATTGGCCCGGTGAAGTGCGGCACCATCCCGACAAAGTGGGTCTCGCACATTGCCATCACCTTCACCATCTCGGTGATGCCACCTATGTTGGGCAGCGTCGCACGCAGATAGTCGATGGTGTGGTTTTCAACCAGCGAGTTGAATTCCCAGCGGTTGCCCCACTCTTCTCCGGCTGCGATTGGAACGTTCACCTTCTGGCGCAGAATCGGCAGGTCCTGCAGGAACGCCTCGGTGCGCACCGGATCTTCGACGTACAAGGGCGCAAGGTCCTCGATCAGGTTGCAGCCGCGGATCGCATCGGAGAGGTCGAAGCGCTGATGGAAATCGATGGCCCAGTTGCCGTCCTTCCCCACGCCTTCGCGGGCTTCCGCGCAGTAGTCATGGAGCCGGTTGAGGCGCTCGCGCGTGTCATAGGTGGTGTTTACCGGAACTGAGAGCGCGTCGAAGCGGAACACGCGGTACCCGGCCGCTATCGTCAGGCGTGCGCGGTCCTTCATGGTGCTTTCCCGCGTCACTCCCGGAATCATGCCGGCCGTGTTGTAGCAATCGCAATACTTGCGCACGGCCCCGCCAAGAAGCTGGTGCACCGGCACTCCGAGCGCTTTGCCGCGGATATCCCACAGCGCAAGATCAACGGCGCCGATGCCGTCCGTCCGTTCGCGCCCGGCGGGATAGAAATAGGCGCGGTTCATGTCCTGCCACAGATGCTCGATCAGCTGCGGATCGCGTCCGATCAGCCGACTGGCGCACGGTGCTATCAACTCCGGTGAGCCGCCTTCGCCAATCCCGGTAATTCCTTTGTCGGTCTCGATCGTGACCACGTTGTAGCTCTGATTGAAGATCTGGTTCACCTGCAGAAAGCCCTTCGGAGGGCTGTATACGCGGATGCGGGTGATCTTCATATCCGGCAATGCCGCAAAGCTGCGACGAGGTGCGGCAACAGCAACGGCCGCCGTCGCGGCCAAGGACTTGAGAAAGTTACGGCGCTCCATCCAGCGTGTCTCCTACGGTTCGCGGCCATAGTATCAGCTGCAAGCCGCCCCAGGCTCGCACAAAGCCACCGCGAGCCGCTCAGTTCAAAAAGCGTCAAAGCCGTATGCGCAAGGACGATGGCTTCCTCGGCAGGTGCACTCCTCAGAACTCCATTGCCCGCCAGCTTCTTTGTGCCTAGAATGTGCCCCATGTTTCCTGAGCTGTTGCACCGACATGCACGACGGCAGCCAGCGCAGGCGGCGCTGATCGCTGGCCAGGCCACACTCACCTACCAAGAACTGCTTCACGCTACGGACGGCATCGCCCAGTGGCTGCTCGACCGTGGACTCAAACCGGGCGATCGCATCGCGATCCACCGGCATAATTCCATCGAGCTGGTTGTGCTGATGCTTGCCGCCTTCCGTGCCGGTCTGATTGCCGTACCCATCAATCCGCGATTGAAGGCAGCGGAAATCGCCTACGTTTTGGAACACTCCGGCGCGCGGCTCTGCTTCAGCGAGCCGGCGCTTGCCGGGATGGTCACCACAGTGGAGGTCGTGACCCAGTTACCCTCCTTCACGTCTGAGTTCAAACCCTTCGCCGAAGCCCAGTCCAATCCAGATGCACCAGCGCTCCTGCTTTACACGTCCGGCACCACAGCGCAGCCGAAGGGCGTCATTCACTCACAACGCACGTTGTATGAGGGCGCGGCCGAACTCGCCCGCAATAGCGTCGACGCAGGGGACACCGTACTTTGCGCGACTCAGATCTCGCACATCGGAGGTTTGGGGGTCGTACTATTACCGGCGCTGATTCATGGAGCGACGATCGTGTTGCTCGGTATCTTCCAGCCTGCGGCTGCGCTGGAATCAATCGAGCAGCATGGCTGCACCTTCATGTTCCTGCTGCCTGCGCTGCTCCAGCAGTTGGTGGAAGAACAGACTGTGCGTCCCCGCAAAGTGCAGAGCGTGCGCGCCTTCCTGGTCGGCGGCGACACGGTGCCTCTGTCGCTGCAACAGCGGGCTTCGGATATGTTTCAGGCCCAGGTGCTGGAGGGCTACGCGATGACGGAGTTGTTGCCCATCGCTATCAACACAGGAGGCGCAGCAAGAGTCGGTTCCCTGGGCCCTGCAGCCAATGCCACCATCTGCATCCTCGACGCGAACGGCGAAGCCATGCCACCAGGGGAAGTCGGTGAGCTGGTAGTCCAAAGCCCCGCAAGCTGTCTCGGATATTGGCAGAACCCTGAGGCAACTGCGGACTTATTTGCCGGCGGCTGGTTACACACAGGCGATCTGGCCTCGGCAGATGCAGACGGTTACCACTGGTTCAAGGGGCGCCTCAAGCAGATCATCATCCGCGGCGGATGCAACATCTCTCCCCAGGAAGTCGAAGAAGCGTTCTACCGCCATCCTGCCGTTCTCGAGTCCGGAGTTGTAGGTCTGCCCGATGCCGTCTTCGGCGAGGTTCCCGTCGCCTTCCTGTCCTTGCGAGAAGGGCATGAGGCAAGCGCCGACGAACTGCTTGCCTTTACCCGCACCCTTCTCTCCGACTATAAGGTGCCGGTAACAATCGAATTTATGGACGTGCTGCCGAAAGGCCTGACCGGAAAGATCGACCGCCGGCGCCTGCGCGATCTTCTGCTTGCGGGCCAGGAAACTCTTGAAGCGAGCAAGACCGTCCCGGCTTGAGGGTGCGGGCGATCCACCATGGACCTGATCCGCTTGCTGGCCTTGGGTGCCCTGCGCGTGGAAAGATCGCCCGGATAGAATCAAAGCTGACCATGACAACCGAGACTTTGGAAGTACGGATTGAGCGGCACTTCGCCGCGGGAGCCGCGGCGGTCGGCGATCGCGCTGCAATGGATGCCTTTCTCGAACTGCGTTCGGCGCTGGAAGCAGGGACGCTGCGCTCTGCCGAGCCCGATGCCTCAACCGCTACGGGCTGGCGCGTGAATGCCTGGGTGAAGCGCGGTATCCTGCTGGGCTTCCGTCTGGGTGCGCTGGCGGAGATGAGCGGGAAGGCTCCGGCAGGCAAGACCGCCCTTTCCTTTGTCGACAAGGGAACTTACCCGGCGCGACACTTTTCGCCGGAGGATGGCGTGCGGATCGTGCCCGGAGGAAGCTCGGTGCGCGCTGGCGCGTATCTTGCAAAGGGCGTGGTGATGATGCCGCCCGCATATGTAAACGTGGGTGCCTATGTGGACGAGGGCACGATGGTCGACTCGCATGCGCTGGTCGGCTCCTGCGCGCAGATTGGCAAGCGCGTGCACCTCTCCGCCGCGGCGCAGATCGGCGGCGTGCTGGAGCCGGTGAACGCTTCGCCTGTGGTTATTGAGGACGACGCACTGGTGGGTGGGAATACGGGCGTGTACGAGGGCACCATCGTCCGCAAGGGCGCGGTGCTGGCCGCAGGCACTATCCTCACCCGTGGAACGCCGGTGTACGACGTGGTGCACGGCACGATACTGAAGGCCACGCCGGAAATGCCGTTGATCATTCCCGAACGCGCAGTGGTCGTGCCTGGCTCGCGCGCCGTCACCCGCGGCTACGGCAAGGAGATGGGCCTCAGCGTCTACACCCCCGTAATCGTGAAATACCGCGACGAGAAGACAGAGTTGTCGACAGCGCTTGAGGATCTTCTGCGCTAGCTACTTCTTCGGCTGCTCCAGCGGCTTCCTTGCGAAGTAGTGAAGGCTGAAGGCCAGGAGCGCAAACATCACGACGCCGATCCAGTCGTGGTACATGGGGTTTTTCGCAGCGTCGGCGGGGAAGCGGAAGAGCTTCCAGTGGCCGCCGCGCGATTCGGAGACGCCCTCCGCCAGCCGCGCGCAGACTCCCAGCAGGCCCACGATGCCGCCTGCCGCGATCAGTCCGGAGGCGTAGAGACTTCCCGGCGATACCTCGCTCTCAGCATCCAGCGGCGGCGTAACCGAGTGCGCGGCCGGCAGACCGGTTTCGGGATCGATCACGTCAGGGTTCTCGGCCAGCCATGCGCGTTCATGCGCCCGCTGAACAGCGCGGTCCACCATCCAGCGCATGACGCCGCCGATGAAGATTGCCAGCGTAGTTGCGATCGAAAGGTAAGCGCCGACGGCAAAGGTAAGCGAGCGTACGCCCAGCAACTCCACGAGTATCACCAGCGCGACGCCCAGCAGAACCAGCGTCCAGGGCAGCTTGCGCGAGAGAATGCCATTGATGACGGTCGCCATCAGCCGGCCCTGCGGCGCAGCTGCCTTTTCGCTGCCGATGCCCTGGATCCACTGAACTTCGATCTTGCCGGTCGCAGAATTGTAGAGATATTTGCCGTCCTGGAGAGTGCTTGAGCCGATTGCGTTCAGCAGGATGTATTGCCGGGTGTTGCCGAGCTCTTCGTGCGCGGCGGCGTTGTCATGGCTGGTGAGCAGGATGCGGTCGCGGGTGAAGCGGCCCTGGTTCTGCACGCCATCCGGAAGCTGTGCCACTGAGAAGGGAATGGGCTGTGGCAACCGCTGGAACTGCTCCAGACCTCGGTTCATCGCGTTCAGCGTAGCGCCGATGGAGAAGATGCATACCATCACCCCGAAGATGAGTGCGACCTGCTGCTTCCAGGGCGTGGCGCCGATCAGGTAACCCGTCTTCAAGTCCTGGCTTGTGTCACCCGCATTGGATGCAGCGATGCAGACGATGCCTCCCACGGTAATGGCGAGTGCGCCAAAAGCCGGTGCGGTCCAGCCCTTCACCAGAAAAATCGCTGCCGTTGCCATCAGTGTAGCGATGGTCATGCCCGAAACTGGCGATGCGGAGGAGCCCACAATTCCAACAATGCGCGCGGAGACCGTGACAAACAAGAATCCGAAGACCACAACCAGCAGCGAGGCCGCCAGATTGGCAAGAGCCCCGACCTGCGCGCCGGGGACGGGCTTGAATTGCAGGAACAGAAACATCAGCACGATCAAAACCACGCTGCCGCCGACGACAATGGTGGGTGGCAGGTCCTGCTCGATGCGCGAGCGCTGAGCTTCACCAATCTTCCCCACACCTTTCCGCAATCCCTGCGTAAGCGCGCTCACGATGGTCGGCAGCGTTCGTAGCAGCGTGATGAGACCGGAGCAGGCCACCGCGCCAGCGCCCATCGGACGAACGTACGTGCGCCACATGTCGGAGGGTGCCATCTGCGAGATAGGCACGGTGCCGGGATAGAGCGGCGTTGATAAATGCGAACCAAAAAAGTAGATAGCCGGCATCAGCACCAGCCAGGAGAAGACGCCCCCGGCCAGCATCACAGCGGCGACGCGCATGCCAATGATGTAGCCGACTCCCAGGTACTCCGGCGTGCAGTCCGCGCGGATGCTGCCACCTTTGAGCAGGTGCTGCGTGCCAATATCAAAATCTTTGGTTGGCGTCGCGGGCCAGAGGCCGAAGAGGTTGTCGTTCTGGAAGAGCGTGTAAAGGCCACCGAGGCCAAGGCCGAGAAACACACGCGACGCGAAGCTGCCGCCGCGCTCACCGGCAACCAGAACGTCGGCGCAGGCGGTGCCCTCCGGATACACCAGCGTTCCGTGCTCCTCCACGATCAATTGGCGGCGGAGTGGAATCATGAACAGCACGCCCAACCATCCTCCGAACAACGCAAGTGCGAAGATTCGGCTGGACTCAAGATCGAAGCCCAGGAAGATAAGCGCAGGCAACGTGAAGATGACGCCTGAGGCGATGGACTGGCCGGCGTTTCCGGTGGTCTGGACGATGTTGTTCTCGAGGATGCTGGCGCGGCCGAAGGCTCGCAAAATGGAGATCGAGAGCACAGAGATCGGAATGCTCGCAGCTACGGTAAGTCCTGCACGCAGCCCAACGTAGACGGTGACCGCACCGAAAAGCACGCCGAAGAGCGCGCCCAGCAGGAGTGCCCGGAAGGTAAGTTCCGGACGTGTTTCGCCGGCAGGAACGAATGGCTTGAATGAGGGCTTCGGCGGTGTGGCGGTGGCCATGCGTTCGGAGTCTCCATGAAGCGGATGTGACCGACTGGTTGGGAGTGTACCAGCGGTGGTGCGCTTTCGGAGGCCGGCAGGCGCCACACCCATATTTCCTGCTGACGAGCAGTTGGTCGACAATTTATACTGCAAGTATCGGCGCGGCCGGACGGGCCTGGTGCGCCGAGGTAGCGAGGTGCATCTTCAGCGAATGTCTGAACGAGAGTACGCTCGAGGTTCCCTGTAGCGCCCCACCCGGTCACGGAACCGGACTGGATGGGGAACGTAGCGCTGCGGTTCGCCTGCTGCTGAAAATCGCGCGCCGCACAAGCTTCCACTCTGTTCTGGACGATGTTGCCGCAACGGTCTTCCCCTCGGACTGCCGCATTTGCTCGGCACCCCTTCTTCGATTCTCCCCACTTCCAATCTGCGACGAATGTCGGTCCGCGGTCCCGCCGCAGACGGGCGTGTTGTGTCGATGTTGCGGTGAGGCGCTGGATATCGACCTGGAGAGCGCCCGGTTTGCATCGCACCGGCTGACCGAAGGCCTGCTGTGCCGGTTCTGTAACGCCTCGCCTCCGCAGTTCGAACGGGCGGTCGCCTGCGCCGTCTACGAAGGCGAACTCCGCGAAATGATTCACTTGCTCAAGTATGAGCGGATGTCGGGGTTCAGCCGGCTGCTTGGCGGTTGGCTGGCGAACGCAATTCTTTCGCTCCGCCCCGAGGCCGGCTCGGAGTTGGACGTAGTTGCGGTTCCGCTGTTCGCGAGGAAGCAACGCCAGCGGGGCTACAACCAGTCGGAACTGCTGGCCAGGGCGGCGATCAAAGCGCTGCAGGTGCGGGCACCCGAGTGGAAGCTGCGTTACATCGATGGGGCGTTGAAGCGCCGGCGGGATACGCGCAGTCAGTTCGAGTTGAACCCACCGGCGAGACGCGGCAATGTCCGCGGGGCGTTCGAGGTGGACGGCACGAGACTGAGGCCGGGATGCGAGGTGCTGCTGATAGACGACATCTACACCACAGGCGCCACCGCGCGTGAGTGCGCCAAGGCGCTCCGGCGCGCCGGGGCGGCCAAGGTGTGGGTGGCCACACTGGCGCGGGCGCAGATGCCGCAGGTCGCGATGTGGTCCGCGGGAGTTCAGGTGATGCAAACAGTGCAGAAAGAGTCCAACTGACAGTCGATCCGGAACGGGAGGATGGAACGAATGCAAGCGGCGCAGCACAATAAAATGCGGAAGCAGCGGGGAAACGGGAACCGGCACGCCGGGCATGGGTCACAGCGTCTTACCAGCGATCGCGAGCTGCGGATCGGCGTGTTTCGCCAGCCGGCCATGCAGACTCCGGTGTTAGTGCTGAATGCCTCGTATGAGCCGATCAACATCTGCGGCGCGCGCCGGGCTCTGGTACTGGTATTGAAGGGCGTGGCCCGTACCGAAGAGGAGCAGGGAGCGGTGCTGCATGCGGCGCGGATGAACGTGGCCATGCCAAGCGTAATCCGTCTGCTGGAGTACAGGAGGATCCCGCATCAGACGCGTGCTCTCTCGCGCAAAAACATCCTGCTGCGCGACCGCAACGCCTGCCAATATTGCGGAATCGTGCTGACCGCGGCCGAGCTCACGCTCGATCACGTGATCCCACGATCGCGCGGCGGCCTTTCCACCTGGGAGAATCTGGTGGCGTGCTGTCATGATTGCAATCGGCGGAAGGGCAATCAGCTGTTGAGTGAGCTGACGGACATGAAGCTGCAGCGTGAGCCGCGTTCCTTCAGCCTGCATACCTCGCGGCACATCATGCGAATGATCGGCTCAGCGGACCCAAGCTGGCGCCGATATCTGTACTTCGAATCAGAGCCGGCAGCCTGACCAGGTCAACGCCGGTGCGCAAGAGAATCAGTCACTCCTGCTCCGCTGCTGTCGCTCTGGCAGACGATTAATGCGGGGCCGGGGCGGGATTCTGGTTCGGTGTCGCAGTCTTATCCGTGATGTCTTCACCGTCGAAGATGATGCGGCTGGTGGACCGGAACTGCTTGTAGTCCGTGTACCGGATCGTCATGCGGACGTGGATGTCGTCCGACATGGAGTCCTTCGTCGCCGGAATGTGGAAGTTCGCCTCGGCCTTGGTGTAAGTGGGAAACCAGTACTTGCCGTCCACCTGCTCGTAATAAGTGGTGAAAGGCGGAGACATGTTCTCGTGCCCGCGGCGAAAGTCGTCGGGAATGATTTTGCCGTCGATGAGCACGATCTGAAAGTCCTGCTGATCGACCCACACCTTGCCTTTGAAATTGCGGTGCTTGGGGTCGGCGTTCTTCGGGTCGGCGGAGAAGACGTAGGTGTCCAACTCGTCTACCTTCTGGCGGCCCAGGTACTTAATGTCGAAATCAGGCAGATCCTTTTGCGTCAGCACGAAGGGAAATCCGTGCTCGAAGTCGTCGAGGTCCTGCTGCTGCAGCATGATGCGCTCCAGCGTATTCTGCGGAGCGAAGACCACATGCTCGTCGCGTTTCCCCTGCGAATTGAAGGTCACGTCGGTGACCTGCTGATATTCGCCGTCCACCTTGTTGGTATCGTTGTCCAGCGTGTCCACACGTACCGCCTGACGGAAGACGTAGTTTTCGCGAGCTTTGGCGAATTCGGTCTCGCGAGCGGCAAAGCGCTGAATGATCTGATCCGGGGTAAGCCCCGCGGGAGCTGCAGGGTCCAGCGGACCGAAGCCCTTCTGGGCGCCAGCCGCAAGCGGAAGCACCAGAAGCAAGGCACACACCGGGATTCGCGCGAGAAGGCTCACAGGCACCAGTTTAGACGTACTGCCCTCGCCGTTGGTCTACCAGAGTCGATTTAGTGAGACTTCTTATGGCGGATGGCCTTGATCAGCTGGGGCAGGAATTCATCAATCTGATTGGTCGCCGCTGTGGTCAGCAGGTTGGTCCCGTATGCGGTGATGGAGGGCCGAAAGCCTCTATCCGTGTCCGGATAATACGTATTCACTAGGGCATTCGAGGAAGCGACACCGAAAAGCTTCGCGTAGTTGACGCCGGTCCCACCACTATCCTTGCGGGTGATGATCACGCGAGTCGCTGCATAAACAGCGCGGTGCCCGATCGAGTGCGTAGGGCCCATCACGTAATAATGCGGATCCTCCCGGAAGACTGTGGCCCATAAGCCATAGCTGAAGAAGCTCTCTGAGCTTGCCTTGAGTTTCGCCGCGCCCAGCCGCTCGCCGAAACCGGCGCGATCGGAGCCGTAGTGCGGACGCGAGTTGTTCAGGTGACTCCACCCGGCGCTGATGAACGCGGAACCAAAGGACATCGCGCTGATGGAGCTGCGCAGCGAGAGCTCGAACTTCTGGCCCCCGGTGAGTGGCTGTGGTCCTACATCCGGCGGAACAATGCGATGGATATAAGGATGGCGCCCGGGGTAGATGGGAGAAGCAGGCGCGGTTGCGCCCGACGCATCGGAGGATGCGGACCCGGGAGATGAAGAGGAGGTGGGTTGCGAGTTTTCCATCTGCACGGCCGCCTGCATCACCGCGCCGGGGCTGTCCGGCAGCTCCGAAGGCTGTGCCTGCGCGCCGAGCGCCATTCCCAGTGCAGTCAGTAGAGCGAGCGAATTGGATAGGATACGCAAAGTATCTTATTTGACGACCTTTATGCCTGCGTGAGTTGCCCGCAACATGCATTTGCGCCGAGGCGTCGCGGCGGGTTTAGACTGACGCGATGAAACGCTTTGCGCGTTACCTAACCTCTGCGCTACTCGTTGTTTCGCCGGGATGGATTGGGAGCGGCGCGACCTTGGCCCAACAGCCCATATCGGCCCGGCGGCCCATGACCTTCAACGACCTGATGGCAATGAAGCGGGTCAGTGATCCGCAAATCTCGCCGAGCGGCCGCTGGGTCATGTTCTCCGTGACCGAGGCATCGCTCGAGAAGAACACCAAGACGAATCACCTCTGGGTGGTGCCGCTTGCCAGCGGCGGGCAGAGCTCGACCGGAGCACAGCAGAGCCGTGCCGTGGAGACACAAATCACCTTTGGCGACGGCGAAAGCAATGGCCGCTTCTCACCCGACGGCAAGTCGGTTTCCATGACGGTCGGCGAGCACATCTACATTGCATCGTGGGATGAAACGGCTGGCAGGTTGGGCGAGCGGAAGCAGCTGACCCATGTGAGCGGCGGCGGTGCCGACGGAGCTATCTGGTCGCCGGACTCGAAGCGGCTGCTGTTCACCGCGCAGGTCTATCCGGAGTGCAGCGTTGCCGGGGGAGAACCGGCGCTTCGGCAGGCCGACCCGTTCGTAGGCAAGGCGGTTATTGGCGGATCGCTAAAGATCGCCGCGTGGAAACGAGCTGCTCCGGCAGATTGGGCCGACGAGGACGCCTGCGACAAGGCCAAGGACGCGGCGGCCGAGAAGAACCCGGTGAAGGCGCAGATCTTCGATGGACTGCTCTACCGGCACTGGGAGCACTGGACGGGTGAAAAGCGGACCCACATCCTCGTGGTAGACGCGGATGGTAAAAACACACGCGACCTTACGCCGGCCAGTGAAGTAGGGGATGCGGAGACGCCCACGTGGATGCTGGGAGGCCCCCAGGAGTATGCGTGGGCCCCGGACTCCAAGGAGATTGCCTATGTGACAAACCTCGATCCCGTCCCCGCGGCTTCAACCAACAACGATGTGTTCACGCTGCGACTGGATGAGCCAGGCGCGAAGGCGGTGAAGGTATCGACTGCTGCGGGAAGCGATGATGAGCCGGAGTACTCGCCGGATGGGAAGTGGCTGGCGTTCCGGTCTCAGGCGCGACCGGGGTTTGAGTCGGATCGGTTCGGTCTAATGCTGTTCGATCGGCGGACTGGAGCGGTCCGGGACCTGACCCCGAGCTTCCCTAATTGGGTGGACGAATTCACCTGGGGACCGAACTCAACTTTCCTGTTGTTTGTTAGCGGGTATGAGGGGCAAGAAAGGATTACCGCTGTTCGCACGGAGAGTGATGTAGAAGGATCCGGGGATTACGAGACGAGGTCACGTTCAGAGACCGGCGACTTTGGTGATGTACGAATTGCTGGTGATTTAACCATCGTAGCTATTCGGATGTTGGTGAATAAGCCCGCTGATGTGATCGCAATCCCGCCGCAGAACTACGATTCAAATGGGAGTTCAGTTGGCGCTCAAGAGATCCGAAAATTGACATCAAACAATGACGGAGTCCTTGACGCGATCGACCTGAACCCCCTCGAACCCTTCTGGTTCACCGGCGCGGAAGGGACGAAGGTCGAAGGTTTTCTGCTGAAGCCGCCAAACTTCGATCCCTCTAAGAAGTATCCGCTGAAGTTCCTGATGCACGGCGGCCCTCAAACCGCCTGGAGCGACGCCTGGAGCTATCGCTGGAACTGGGAGCTGATGGCGGCCAGCGGCTACGTGGTGGTCGGCATCAATCGCCGCGGATCGACCGGCTACGGACAGAAGTTTGTGGATGAGGTTTCGGGTGACTGGGGTGGTCGGGCGTATGAGGACCTGATGAAGGGGCTGGATTACGCCGAGGCGCATTACCCCTTCATCGATAAGACCCGCGAATGCGCGCTGGGCGCCAGCTACGGGGGCTTCATGGCGAACTGGGTGCTCACCCATACGAACCGCTTCAAGTGCATCGTGACCCACGACGGTGTGTACGATCCTGTCTCAGCCTGGGGAGCCACCGAGGAGATGTGGTTCAACGAGTGGGAGTTCCGCCGGCCACAGGATTATCCCAAGGGCTGGGACGGCTTCCCTCCCGACCCGAAACAAACGGCCGCCGGCCATCCCGCCGAGCCGTGGCGGTATGCAAGCCTTCCGCCGGATCAGGACCCATTCCGGAAGTGGTCACCCATGCGGTTCATTGCAAATGCGAAGACGCCCACCCTGATCATCCACTCACAGCATGACTTCCGGCTCGATGTGTCGCAGGGATTCGAGCTGTTCACGGCGTTGCAGCGGCTGAACGTCCCGAGCCGGTTCCTCTACTTCCCGGATGAAAGCCACTGGGTGCTGAAGCCACAGAATTCAGAACTATGGAACGAGGTAGTCAGCGACTGGTGCGATCAGTGGACCAGGAGCGGCAAGTATGCGGTGACTGGCGGCAGGCAGTAGGCGGTTCGCAGGGAAATCAAAAGCCCCACATCTCGCGAAGAGCTGTGGGGCTTTTTCCTTCCAAACTCACAATCCCTTTCAGAAGGCAATTCGGCGGCGCGCTAAGAAGGCTGCACCAACAACCCCGGTCGCGAGCAGGAGCAGGCTGGAGGGCTCGGGTGTTGGTAGCGTGTTCTGGTCCACCGCCAGCCACCAGTTTTCGCCGAAAGGATCGTCGAGCACGATATCACCGATCGAGTTCAATGCGCTGAAAGGGGCAGCTCCGAACTGGCCAAACGGTGAGTTTAGGGGTGAGATATCGGTAATGGTTGAACCCGTAACGCTCAAAAGTCGGCTTGGGGGATCTATCCCAAGATTGCCGCTGAACACCTCATATCCGTTGTTACATCGCCCGACATCTACGTGCCATCCAGGCGCTGTGGGGGTGCAAGGCGTCCCATTGTCAAAGGTGAAACTCGGCGCCACTGTGGACGTGGAGACTTCAACGCCATTGAGGTAACTGACGTAGCAGTTCTGACAATACGCGGGATTTGAGATAAACACGGCCAACCCTGTGCTGCTCATGCCGTAAAAACTCAGCTCGCCGGACGTGCCGAGATTGTAGAACTGATAGGTATCGGCGCGAGATACCCGCGGCGAAGCAAATTGAAAGCAGAAAACAGACACTACTGCAAGAACGAGGGAGGTAGACCGGGGAAAGGACATCAAAAGGGCTCCTGCTAATTTATGCGCTGAGTCTCAGAATCGGGCCGCAAAGTGTGACGTGAGACTATGCGAATATGGCCGTGGAGCTCTGGACCAGCGTCAGTCCTCGTATTCTAGGCAGGCTTGATTCGCGATGTCCAGAAAAATGCGCGAGATTACCCGGAAGTTACCTCCGGCCGTGGGATGGACGAACCCAATCAATATGCCCGCAAATTCACGCAAAGCAGCGCGCCCTCCCCTGGATGTGGCCGCTCTGTTCGACTACGCGGTCGGAGCATTGGCCCGGCGCATGCGCACCGAACGCGAACTGCGGCGCCTCATGCGCCTGCGTGCCGAGCCAGCGGAACCCGGCGAGCAAGCGATTGAAGCCGTAATCACTCGGTTGAAAGAGCTTAGCTACCTCAACGACGCCCGGTTCGCCGCCGATTACACCCGGCTCCGCAAGGAAAACGAGAAGCTAGGACCGCGCCGTGTCCGCCAGGACCTCACCCTTAAGGGCGTATCTAAAGACTTGATTGGCGATGCCGTTACCACCGCCTATGGGGACGAGGATGAGGTGGCGCTCGCCCGCCAGTACATCGGACGCAAGCGAATGAAGGAGCCCACCGGGGAGAATCGGCAGAAGGAGGCCTCGCGCATCATGGGCAGGCTGCTGCGCGCCGGCTTCTCCTCGGCGACGGTTTTCAAAGTCTTGCGTCAATGGGGAGTCGACGCAGAGGAGTCGGAGATCACGGTCTCAGACCCTATGGAGGATCCTGACGGGGAATAGGAAGAGAGCTCGCACCACCTCGAACACTCCGGTCACCACCATTCCAATCAGCCGGAACGGCAGCAGCACCAGCCACACCACCGGATACAGGATGAGTGCCAGCACGGCAAGCGGCCAGCAGAGGAGAAGCAGGATGCAGAAGAGCAGAAATTTGACCATCGCGCACGCCTCCTGGTGGTACCGCTGCAGTAATTCTCTCGCAAAGGACTACGCATGAGCCAGCCCGCCGGTTCCATATCGGCGGTCGACCGAGTGGTTGCGGTGGACTGGTCCGGTGACCGCAGCGCTGCCGGCCAGAGAAAAAAGATATGGGCCGCCGTCTGGACGTCTCCTGACGCCGGCCAGGCGAACGGTGCCATCCGGCTTGCTACGGGCCGTACCCGCTCAGAGCTGACGGAGTGGCTGATATCTCTGGCGGATGAAACTCCGCGAATGGTCGTCGGACTCGACTGCTGCTTTAGCTTTCCTGCATGGTTTCTCGCGGAGCACGGGTGCGCCAGCGTCTTCGATTTCTGGACGGCGGTTTCCCAGGGACGCGGCGAGCAGTGGCTCCACCGCGAATGCGCCGACGCCCGTTTTTGGGGCGTCCCGGGCAGCAGCCGCACCGGCAGGCGCCCCTCGGAATTCTCCGGCGAAGGATTCCGGAAGATGATGCGCACCACCGACTGGGAGAACACGGTGGCCGTGCACCGGCAGGACGGCGATCCTGCACGCGCTGCGAAAATGCGCGGCATCACGGCCAAGTCCCCCTTTCAGATCGGCGGCAGCGGAAGCGTCGGTACCGGGAGCCTGCGTGCGATGCCGGTTCTGCGGCGGCTGCGTGAGGCTGGCTTCCGGGTGTGGCCGTTCGAAAAGCCGGAGCTCGCAGACGACGCCCCCAGGCCGCTCCTCGTGGAACTTTACTCCCGCCTGCTCACCGGGCCGGTGGCCAAAAGCAATTCCTCGGCACGCAAGATGTATCTCTCCTCGCGCCGCCGGATAGATCCCCTGTACGCGGCTCTCTCCCGCTCCGTGCTGCAGGCGGCATGCGCCAGCGAGGACGCCTTTGACGCCTTGGTGAGCTGTGTCGAGATGGTACGCTGGCGTTGCGAATTCGCAAACCTCCAGGCCGCCTCGGATCCGGTGCTCGCACTGGAGGGGATTACCTGGCGCCCCGGCGTACAGTCCGGAGAAGGAGCGCGGTCACTAGCAGAATGAAGCTCAACGCAATCACTTCTGTTGCGATCGTCGTCCTCGCGCTCTGGATGGTGCTCCATCTCGGCGGCATCGCTTGGACGCCGGTGCGTCTCGCGGGCGCAGTGTTGGCCGGTGTCGGCATGGTGCTACTGCTGATTGCGCGCATTCAACTGGGTCGCTCCTTCGCGATCACCGCGCAAGCGAGGCAGTTGGTCACCACGGGGCTCTACTCCAGAATTCGCAATCCGATTTACCTCTCAAGCGCCATGTTTCTTGCCGGAGTGGCTGTAGCCGCGGGCCATCCGATGCTGCTGCTCTTGCTGCTGGTGCTGGTTCCCGTACAAATCATGAGGGCGCGTCGCGAAGAGCAGGTGCTGGCGGCCGCTTTTGGTGAGGAGTATGAGCGCTACAAAGCGCAGACATGGTTCTGAGGTTCGCACCCAATCGCTTCAGTCTTTGTTTCCAAGCGTCCCGCCCGCATTCAGCCCGATATACTGGACCCATTCCGGGGCGCTCGAGCCGGCCGCCCTCGCACCCAACGTAGCGAGTTCCAACAGCATCAGGCATGGCGCAGGTGGGGAGAACGATCGCATGACGCAGTGGAGCGACGCGCAGGTTCGTTTGGCTGACCGGGTGCGTGCGCATATCTCCATTGCACGGCTGGATCACTCCATCAAAAACCTGTTTGTGCTGCCGGGCGTTATTGTGCCCTTGAGCGTGGTCCCGGGGCTGTTGACTCCGCACCTCGCCGTCGTGCTGGCCTGGGCTTTCGTCTCCATCACGCTGGTGGCGTGTAGCAACTACGTCATCAATGAGGTGCTGGACGCGCCATTCGACCGCCTGCACCCCACCAAGCGCCTCAGGCCCGCCGCGCGCGGCCTGGTCAACGTCCCACTTGCTTACGTGCAGTGGATTGTAATGATGCTGATCGGCGTGGCTATCGGGTGGCGAGTCTCGCATGCTTTTGCGATGACCGCGCTGCTGCTGTGGATCATGGGTTGCATATACAACATACGGCCGCTTCGGACCAAGGATGTGCCGTATCTCGATGTGCTCACCGAGAGCGTCAACAATCCTATCCGCATGTTGCTGGGCTGGTACGCAGTCGCGCCATTTCTGGTGCCGCCGCTCAGCCTGCTGATGTCGTACTGGATGATCGGGTGTTACTTCATGGCGCTGAAGCGCTTCAGTGAACTGCGCGAGATCGGGGATGCGGTCCTTGCCGGCTCCTATCGCGCCAGCTTCCGCCGATACACCCCGGAGAGCCTGCTGGTCAGCGTCATGTTTTACGCCTCCACCGCGATGCTGTTCTTTGGCGCTTTCATCATTCGCTATCGGATCGAACTGCTGCTCGGGTTTCCTCTGGTGGCATTGGTCATGGCGATTTATTTCCATCTGTCGTTCCAGCCTCACTCTGCGGTCCAGAACCCTGAAAAGTTGTACCGCGAGCCTCGCCTGATGCTCTGGTTCGCCGCTACGGTAACCGTGATGGTGTTGCTGCTGTTCGTCCGCCTCCCTTCGTTGGAGAAAATCTTCATTCCGACGACTCAGATGGTCCGGCCTAGGACCGTAAATACAGCGCCGAGCAATGTCCGCTGATCGCCTGGAGATATCGGCCTGCCGGCTGGCGCGGGCGCTCACCCTCGTGATGCTCGGCTTCACACTCGTCGTGTCAGTCTCCTGGTCTCACGTCAAGCTCTTGTCGCAGGACGAGATGTATGAGTTCCAGACGGACAGTGTGGGTTCGTTGCGGCAACTGGCGCACGTTCAGCGCACCTCACCCATCTCGCTGGATCCGTTGCTGTATCACTCGCTCTCGCACATGGCCATGCGCATCTTCGGAGCGGGAGCATTTTCCCAGCGGCTCCCCGCGTTGCTCGGATTCCTGCTCATGCAGGTCTGCCTGTTTTTTCTCGTCCGCCGGATCGCCGGGGAACGGGCAGGCGCGGTCGCCGCTGCCTTCCCGGCTCTCACCGCCAGCCTTTACTACTCAGCCGAAGGCAGGCCTTACGGGCTGCTGCTCGGGCTGTATGCGCTGGCGCTGCTGTGCTGGGTAGTCGCAACGCAAGAGGCGGCGGCCCCAAGATGGCGCGCTCTCGCCGGACTGACACTCGCTATTGCGGCCACGCTGAATACCCATTACTTCGGCGTCCTGTTGCTGCTGCCGCTTGCCGCCGCAGAGCTCTGGCGGACTATCAAGCATCGCCGCTTGGGTGGCCCAATGATGGCGGCAATCGTGCTCGGTGCTTCCTCTGTTGCCTTTACGCAGCCTTACATGAAAGCCACGGCCGTCTTCCGCACTCATTACTACAACCAGGGCAGCGTCGGGCTGCACGACATCACGCGCGCGTATCGCTCCATGCTGGTGGACTACACCAGGCTTCCCATGAACGCGCAGCGGGTCTGGGTCGTGGTCCTGGTTGCCTCCGCCACCGCGCTGGTATTTGGCTGCTTACGCATGTCACGTTCTTCTCGCATCGATTCGTCCGTCTGGGTACTGCTCACGACCCTGGCCGCGCTTCCTTTTGCCGGATACCTGCTCGCGCGCTTCGTTACCCATTCCATTGAGGTCCGCTACGTACTTGGCGCGCTGGTAGCCATCAGCGCCCTGTTGGCTATCGCGGTTGCACGATGGCTCGCCAGCGATCGGGTGTTTTCCATCACGATGGCTGGCATCTGTCTCGCTGTGCTGATCGGGGGAGCCGTGCGCATTCACGCCGAGCAGGGCCGCTCAGCCGAGCGTCTCTCCACGCTCGCACTTCCAGACGAGGCGAGTCGTTTCCTGCGACTTCACCCGGACCGCCGTCTCTACATGCAGGATATGGGCGCCTTTGAAGAGGATCGCTTCTATATAGCTGATGCCGACCTGAAGTCTCGCACGACCCTTATCTACTCCGCCGCTGAGGAGCTGCGCTGGAACCACCATGACACCATGGCACTGACCGCCGAGCATCTGCAGCACTTCACCTTGCTCCCCATCGTGCCCTACGAGCAGGTCCGAACACTTCCTGGCCAGCAGCTCTTTCTGCTGCGCCATAGTGGCTGGGACTGGACCGATCAGGCCCTGACCACCGACGGAGCCCAGGTCCAGGTGATCGGCCATGCCTTCGGCGGTGATGTCGCTCTGGTGCGCTTCCACGAACCGCAATGACCGCTGGCAACGCCTGAGCCCGGTGGCCTGGCTGATAAACTGAACCCTTATGAACAACCGTTCCGGCAGCCAGATTCGGGAAGACTTTTTGCGATTTTTTGAGGGTAAGAAGTCCCCAGCGACCGGCCAGGGACATCGGCGTGTGCATTCCTCTTCGCTGGTGCCGGCCAACGACCCGACCCTGCTGTTCACCAACGCCGGCATGAACCAGTTCAAGGATGTCTTCCTGGGTGCCGAGCGCCGCGACTACACCCGTGCCGCCAGCAGTCAGAAGTGCGTTCGCGCCGGCGGCAAGCACAACGATCTCGAGAACGTCGGATTCACCCGCCGCCACCACACCTTCTTCGAGATGCTGGGCAACTTCAGCTTCGGCGATTACTTCAAGCGCGAAGCCATCGCATACGCCTGGGAGCTGCTCACCAGCACCGAGTGGTTCGCCATCGATCCCGCGCGCCTCTACGTCACCATCTTTGAAGGCGATGTCAGCGTTCCTCGCGACAGCGAGGCCGAGCAGTACTGGATGGAGGGCGGCGTCCCCAAAGAGCGCATCTTCGAGATGGGAGCCAAGGACAATTTCTGGCAAATGGGCGAGACCGGACCCTGCGGCCCCTGCAGCGAGATCTACTACGACTTCGGCCAGTCCGCCGGCGACGACCCCTCGATCCACCGGCCTTTCCCCGAAGACGAATCTCGCTACGTCGAAATCTGGAACCTCGTCTTCATGCAGTTCGATCGCAGCGTCGACGCCAAGGGCGTGGCCACGCTCACCCCATTGCCCAAGCCCTCCATCGACACCGGCATGGGCCTGGAGCGTATCGCCTGCGTGCTTCAGGATGTCGTCTCCAACTTCGATACCGATCTATTCGTCCCGCTCATTGAGCGCGCGAAAGAACTCGTTGGAGGCATCCAGGCTTCCGACGACCGAACTACGGCCAGCTTGCGCATCATCGCCGACCACGCGCGCTGCGCCACCTTCCTCATCTCCGACGGAGTGTTGCCTTCCAACGAAGGTCGCGGCTACGTGCTGCGCAAGATCATGCGCCGCGGCATCCGTCACGGCCGTCTGCTCGGCCAGGAGGCTCCCTTCCTGCACCAGATGGTCTTTGCCGTCCGCGATCAGATGGCCGCCGCCTATCCTGAGCTGAAGGAAACCGCCGACCGCGTCGCCAAAGTCGTACTCGCCGAAGAGCAGCAGTTCGCACGAACGCTGCAGCTGGGGCTCAGCCAGATGACCGAGCAGACGCTTCGCTCCGGCTCGGCAGCGTTCCACCTCTACGAAACCTTCGGCATGCCGCTCGACTTCATGGTCGATGCAGCCCGCGATGCCGGCGTCGCCTTCGACATGGAAGGCTTCGAGCGCGCCCGCGCGGAAGAGCAGGCCCGCGCCCGCGCCAGCTGGAAGGGCGGCTCGCAGAAATCTGCCGCGCCCGTCTATCGCGAGCTCGCGAAGACACAGTTTGAGGGCTACTCCGCCCTCCGCGTCGATGGCGCCAAGGTGCTCGCGCTCGTAAAGGACGGTCTTGGCGTCCCCGAGCTCGCGCCCGGCGAGGCCGGCGAAGTCGTGCTCGACGCCACCAGCTTTTACGCCGACTCCGGCGGCCAGGTCGGCGACATCGGCTGGCTCTACTCCGACGACCACAACAGCATCCTCGCCGACGTCAGCGGCGCCTCCAAACCCGTGCAGGGCGTCTGGTCGCATCGCGTGGTCGCGCGCGAGCGTATTGCCGTGGGCGACGTCGTCGACACTGTCGTGGACGGTGAAACTCGCGCCGCCATCACACGCAATCACACCGGCACCCATCTGCTGCACGCCGCTTTGCGCGAGGTGTTAGGTCGGCACGTCAAGCAGGCTGGCTCTCTGGTGGACCGCTCCCGCCTGCGCTTCGACTTCTCTCACTTCGCCGGCGTCGCCGATGAAGAGCTGCAGCAGATCGAGGACATTGTGAATCGCCAGGTGCTCGCTGATAAGGAGGTGCAGACCCTCGCCGATGTGCCCATCGATGTCGCCGTCAACGAGCTGCACGCGATGGCGCTCTTCGGCGAGAAGTACGGCGACCGCGTCCGCGTCGTCAAAATCGGCGACTTCTCCACCGAGCTCTGTGGCGGCACCCACACCGGCGCGACCGGCGAGATCGGCCTCATCAAGCTCGTCGGCGAGGGCTCCGTCTCCTCCGGCGTTCGCCGCGTGGAAGCCGTCAGCGGCATGGGCGCCCTCGGCGAGTTCCGCCGGGACTTCGAGGTGGCCCGCGCCGTCGGTCAGATGGTCGGCGCCTCGGATCCCGAAGCCTTGCGAGCCAGACTTGCCGCGCAGGAAGATGAAGTGAAGAAGCTCCGTCGCGAGCTGGACACCATGCGCATGAAGCAGGCATCCGCCGCCGCCGGAGACGCGCAGACGAAGGAAGTGAAGGGAATCAAGCTGCTCGTCCAGCGCGTGGATGGCCTGGAGCGCGGACCCATGCGCGACCTTGTGGACCAGATGCGCGGCAAGCTGGGCAGTGGAGTCGTGGTGCTCGGCGCGGCTTCACCCGATGGCAAGGTAGCGCTGATCGTCGGCGTCACCAAGGACCTCACCGGCAAGGTGCAGGCGGGCAAGGTCGTTGGCCAGCTCGCGGCGCTGGTGGGAGGCAAGGGCGGCGGCCGCCCCGATCTCGCGGAGGCTGGCGGCAGCGATGTCGGCTCACTCGATGGCGCGCTCAGCAGAGCCAGCGAAGTAGTCGCGGCGCTGATCCCCTGAAAACTGCCTCGCAGCCCCTTGCCACCGGACCTCCGTCGGGGGTTATCGCCGGTATACCCAGGCGGCCTTTTCACGCAGGTTCCGGCTGCCCCGGACTCTAAACTAGCCATGCTTATGTCGTTTGCAGGGCCAATGCGATGGCTGCGCTGTGCAGGCTGCGTGGCGGGGCTGGGGTGTCTCGCGGCGGCCTGCTGCGGAGCTGTGCGTGAGGCCGGCGCCAGCTCGCGTCCTCGCAGCCACCACGCCGCACCCCGCCCGGCCGCCACTCCCTGGGAGCAGGCCGAGCAGGCTCGTGAATCCCTGGAAGCTACCGCCGAATCCGAGCGCACCCGTGCCGCCTACACCGCCGTGCTCGACGCATATCGCGCCATCTATCACCGCAATCCCGCAGACCTGCACGCGCCCTCTGCCGTCTTCTCTGTCGCTGAGCTGCTCGCAGAGCAGGGCCGCAGCTTTCATGATTCCGGCATGCTGAAGGCCGCCATCGGCCAGTTCGATTTCCTCTGCAAACAGTACCCCGCCAGCTCATTGCGCATTCAGGCCCTGCTCTCTGAAGGCCAGATCGCCCAGAACGACCTCGGAGATTCCGCCCTGGCGCGCGAGAAGTACGAGCTGCTGATCCGGCAGCACCCGCGGAGCACGCAATCGGAGGAAGCACAAGCCGCACTCGATTCGCTCTCGCGCCCCAGGTCCGGCAAGCGCCCGTCGTCACTACAGCCTTCGTCGGAGGCCGCGTCGGTTCGCCCCGCCCCCGAAGCAGCTCATCCCAAGCCGCAGCCGGAGCAGAGCCTGGCTGAGCCGCAGACGTCCTCCGGCTCTATGCTGCCGCCGATGCGGCAGACCGCGCTTCCGGGCGCCACCCCTGAGCCCTCTCGACGCGCTTCAATCTCGTCGCGTACCACACCTGAATCAGCGTCGCCGCAGGATATCGCGGCTATCGATGCCCAGACCAGACCTTCTGCCACCGAGGCCAGCACGGTCACCCACAATGGCAAGCGAGCGCTTGTCACCGGGATCCGTCACTGGTCCACCGCCAACTACACGCGCGTCGCCATCGATCTGGGCGAGGGCGTCACCTATCAGGCCGCCCGCGTTCCCAATCCGGACCGCATCTACTTCGATCTGCATGGAACCCGGCTCGCGCCGGAGCTGGTGGGCAAGAGCTTCGCGGTAACCGATGATGGCTTCCTGCGCAAAATCCGTCCCGCGCAGTACTCGGAGGAGGTCACCCGGATCGTGCTCGACGTCAGCGACGTCACCGAGTACTCCGCCTTTCTGCTTCCCGATCCCTACCGCCTCATTATCGATATTCATGGACGCAAGCAGGGTGCCTCCACCACGCAGCAGACCGCATCCACTGCTCCCCCTGCAGCCGATGTGCCCCCGCCGCACACCGCGCCTGCACTCAAATCCACGCCTTCGAAGCCAGTGCCTAACACCGTGGCCAGCAAAACCACACCCGCCGACCTGGTCGACCTGAGCCAGATGCCCGGCCGTGTCGACGCCACCGCGAAGCCTACCTCCAAGCCCATCTCCGCCGTCGTCTCCGGTCCGCCGCTGAATCAGAATCCGGCAGAGCCCGCGCAAGCCGCCGCGTCTTCTCTAGAGGCTCCCGCGACCCACACCGTTTCCTCCAGCCGCAGCACTGCGGTTTCCCGTCGCACCCGCAAAGGTACAAAGCCGCCCGCCGATCCGCTGCCCGATGCGACGCCAGCCCGGGCCGCCGCGCCGCTCGGGGATGGCGAGACCTCTCTGGTGCGCGCGCTCGGCCTCAAGGTCGGACGCATCGTCATCGATGCCGGCCACGGCGGCCATGACTCCGGAACCCTGGGAGCCGACGGCATTCAGGAGAAGGACGTCGTGCTGGATGTCGCGCTCCGTCTGGGCAAACTACTCCACGACCGTCTCGGCGCCGACATCATCTACACCCGTTCCGACGACACCTTCATCCCGCTCGAGAGCCGCACTGCTATTGCCAATAAGGCGCAGGCGGACCTCTTCCTCTCCATCCACGCCAACTCCTCGCCCGACCCCAGCGCCCGTGGAGTCGAAACCTATTACCTCAACTTCACCTCCGACCCCACCGCTCTGGACGTCGCCGCCCGCGAGAACGCGGTCAGCGATCAATCCATCCACCAGCTTAGTGACCTGGTGAAGAAGATTGCCCTCAAGGACAAAATCTCCGAGAGCCGCGAGTTCGCCGAAGATGTCGAGACCTCTCTCTATGGCGGGCTGCATGCCGGCAACCAGGGGCTGAAGAACCGCGGCGTGAAGAAGGCGCCGTTCGTGGTGCTCATCGGCGCCAACATGCCCTCCATTCTCGCCGAGATCTCCTTTGTCACCAATCCGCGCGATGCGTCCCAGCTTCGCGATCCGGAGTACCGCGAGCGTGTCGCGGAAAGCCTCTACCGCGGTGTTGCCCGCTACAAGGGCGGGCTCAGTGCCTCGCATGTTGCCGTGGAGCGCGCCGCGGTCGGGCAGTAGATCCATACAGGCCGCAATTGGCCTGCAGGCTACCGAATCCGCGCAGTGGTAGTCTGACCCACGTATGGGTTTTTTGCCAAGAAACAGGGTGAACTCCGGACGGTCGGTGCAGCTCGCTCTCGCCGCCCTCGTCCTCAATTTGGGCTCATGCATTGCTGCCGCAGCGCAGAAGACCATGCTGGTCGAACCTCCCGCTCCATTGCTTCCCGCCACCATCGGCCAGCTCACCCGCGTCGCCGAGGGCGATGTCGGCGATGGCCTCGGCTCCGTCGATCCCAGCCAGGCTCCGATCATTAAAGAAGATGGCCTGAAGCGTTTCGCGCAATCCGACTACGCTCCTCAGGGAAGCAAAGAAGCCCGCCCGCAGGTCAACGTCGCCGTCTACCAGTTCATCGACGTCAGCGGAGCCATCGGCGCTTACGACGCTCTCGAGCGGCCCGGCATGCATCCCGAAAAGCTCGGTGACAAGGCAGCCGCTACCAGCGACGAGCTGCTAATCCGCTCCGGCAAGAACGTCGTCGTCGAGCACTGGAAGAGCGGTCGCTCCGACTCCGCCGCATTCAATTCCGAGCTCATCCAGCATCTGCCGCGTGCCGCAGGCAACTCCGGCATGCCGCCGCTGCTGCCCACCTTGCTGCCGTCGAAGGGCTTGGACACCGCATCCATCAAGTACGCGCTCGGCCCTGCCTCCTACCAGGCCATTGGCGGAGTCGTGTCGCCTCAGGCCGTCGGCTTTCAAAAGAGCGCCGAGGCGGTCACCGCACGCTATAAGGATGGAGGCCTGCTCACGCTGGTGCTCTATCCCACGCCGCAGATTGCGGACGAGTTCGCGCATGCCATCGAGTCCTCTCTCGGCGACCCGGCCTCGTTCACCTTGCGCCGCGAAGGACCGCTGGTCGCCATCGCAACCGGACACTGGTCTGCCGGCGGCGCGCAGAAGATCGTCGACAGCGTTCACCTCCGAACCGAACTCAGCTTCGACAAGCCGATGCCGCTCGAATTCCATACGGAAGTGCAGAAGACCTACACGCTGCTCCAGAGCATCGCCATCTTCTGCGCCCTCGGAGCATTAGCCGCCATTGTCCTCGGACTTTTTTTTGGAGCAGGACGCGCCTTCATCCGTGTACTGCAAGGCAAGTCGGCTGCCACCGAACCCGAGTTCCTTCGGATCGACCTCCGCAGCGTGGGGACGCATCCCTGGAAGGACCCGCAGGCATAGCCGTCCCTCCGGCCGCTGGTTTGCACTCCCCCCGGTGCATCCGCAGGGGTAACTCGCCTGTTTTGAGCCCACTTAGTACAAGATTGAGGCACGCGAAAGCGAATAATAGACGAACGTAATCAGTTCATAACCAAGGCGTAAGTGTATAATAAATCAACAGGTTGTACTTCCGGAGATTTGGCCTTGACACACCTTTGGGCCAAACTTAGTATGCAACCCAGAAAGTTCTGATGGCTTTGCCTCCGTTGGAACTATTCTCCCTAACAAGAGGCCGCCCTGTTGCCGGGCGGCCTCTTTCTTTCCTCAGACGCTCCGCAGCGGCCCGAATAACCCATTTGCGTTCGGCTCTTTACGCGGCAAACGCCTTCCGCTTTTTCTCGCATGCGCACCATGGCGCAATTCCGGCGCAGCGCTTCGCGTCGGTCATTATCGCGTGCTCCGGTCCCACGCAGCATAGTTGCGTGCTCCCACCTGCGCATATCCCACAGAGGTGCAGCGAGTGCGAACGATGCCCCACGCGTTACGGGAAGCCAACTCGCTCCACGCGACCGCACTCCGCTTGTCACGACTTCTGTTCCAGCTCCGCAGTGTGCGGCAAGTTCCTCGCCGCAAGCTGTGCAATGTCCAGCAGCTGCGGCGGCCGTTCGCTGACCGCTGGTAGCGCATCGCGAAACATCGTGTTGCAGAACGGGCATGCGGTTGCGACTGTACCTGCGCCCGTGGCTGCAAGCTCGCGCGCGCGTACGTGGCTCACACGGTCGCCCGTCTCCTCGCCCAGGAACGCGAGCCCTCCGCCCGCGCCGCAACAGAAGCTCCGCTCGTGATTGCGCTCGGCCTCCACCACGCGACCGCTGCGCGCGATCACCTCACGCGGCGGCTCGTAGACATCGCGGTATCGGCCCAGGTAGCAGGGATCGTGGTAGGCGATCTCCTCGGCGGCGCCCTCGGACTTCGGCAGCTTGTCCTTATACCGCGCCATAAACTCCGAGTGGTGTTCGATCTCCGGCGCCACGCCAAACTCGCGCCAGTCTTCGGCCATCGTCCGCACGCAGTGCGGGCAGATGGTCACAATCTTCTTTACCCCTGCGGACTTCAGCCCGCTCAGTCCGGCTTCCGCAAGCGTCTGGAACACCAGGTCATTCCCAAGCCGCCGCGCCGGATCTCCGGTGCACTTCTCCTTCTTCAGCACGCCGAAGCTCGTGCCCAGATGGCGCATCACCCGCGCAAAGTCGGTCACGATCTCGCGTCCATGCGGATCGTACGCGCCCATGCATCCCAGCCAGAGGCAGTACTCCTGCGAGCCATCGAACACCGGTAGCTCCGCCCGAGCGATAAACTTGTCGCGCTCCGACGCGGCAAGCCCCAGCGCGTTGCCGGACTTCTCGAGCGCCAGGAACAGCTTCGTGCCATACGAGTCCTCCCACGCCCCGGTGTTGGTTGCTCCCCGCCGCAGTCCCACAATCAGCGGCAGGTGCTGGATCCCGACCGGGCATTGATACTCGCAGGCCCCGCACGTCGTGCACTCGAACACCGCCTCCATGGAAAAGTAATTCGCTGCCGGATTATCCGGGCTCGGGTTCGCCGGCTGCTCCCGCATTTCGTTCAGCAGCGGCGTCTCGGAAGTTGGCCCGAAGGTGTTCAGGTAGGAGCGCGCCCCCAGCGCCAGCTCCTTGGGATTTAAGACTTTCCCCGTATTGCTCGCCGGGCAGTGTTCGGTGCACCGCCCGCACTCCACGCACGAGTACACCTGCAGCGCGATCACATCCGTAAGGTCCTTGCCCGCAGCCAAGCCGAAGTCCTCATCCCCAGCCAGCGGGGGAATCTGCGCAAACCGTTCGCGTTTGAACAGGATCGTCACCGGCGAGAGCACCAGGTGCAGGTGCTTCGTATGCGGGATCAGCGGCAGAAAGACCAGCAGGGTCAGCGTATGCGTCCACCACAGCGCCTTGGCCGCCGGGCCACTCGCCACGACGAAAAACGCTCCCAGGTAGGTCAGCATCAGCAGCAGGATCAGCCCGGCGATCACTCCCGACTCGGCCGACACTTTTTCCCCCAGCCACTTGGGCCGGACGGCAAACCGCCGCACGAACAACCCGGTGATCGACACCGCAACCAGCACCGCCCACGCCGCCGCGAAGCTAAAGTAGAAGCGCCCTGCAGCGCCCTCCGGCGACAGGAACCCAAGTCCGAGTGCCACCGCCAGGTGATTCAGCGACACCAGCGCAAACGCCAGGAACCCCCAGAACACGAACGCATGTGCAAGCCCCGGCAGCGGTCGCTCCCGGATCACCTTCGCCTGGCAGAGCACCTCCCAGAAAAACTCGCGCACCCCGCGCGCGGTCGGACGCAGCTTTGCTCCCGGCTCACTCTTCGCATGGCGAATGTTCTTCAGGATCGGCCCGAACCGTACCAGGAATAGCGCAGCCGAAATGCAGCCCAGCACCATCAGCAGCGTTATCTCCGCAGCCGTAAACCGCTGTGGCTCCGCTAGAGCAGGCAACCAGCTCAGCCAATGCGTCCCTGTGGTCTCTTGCACACCGGGATCATACCCGCCGTCTGCGCGAAAGGCGAGGCCTGTGACCGGCGAGAGAATGCAAAAGCGAAACGCGCCCCGAAGGACGCGTTGCTTGGTTCTACCCCGGAAAATCTCTCAGTAGCTGAGGAACTCGTTGTTGCCGCGCCGCAGTGCTATGCCGGCTACTCCGAACACGATCGCAAGCACGAACAGCAGCGCGTCCCAGTACACCATCGGCCGTGCCCAGCCAGGCGAGTAAGTCGCGTCCTGACCAGACCACAGCGTAACCAGCGTGCCGATGATCAGGCACTGGCAGCACAACACCAGCAGCAGCTGTCCGCGGCGACGGCGGCGATCCAGCGCCTCCACCTCGTCCGGTGTAAGGTGACGTTCTTCTACGGGGATCAGCATGTTGGCCATTCGCGTTGCTCTCCTGCGCTCCTCTAGTACTGCTATTAAATCACATGCACCCGATCGGGGCCGATGCTACAGAAACGCCACCGACTGGATCCCCGCCACCTCGAACCGCTTGCGGCAGCGCACATTCTTGCAGCCCACCAGATCGTCACGGCGGACCATATAGCTCTGTGACTTGGCAAAACGCGCGCGATCCCGTTCATCGGCCCCGCGCGGAAGCTGGTTCTTCTTCCGCCGCACTATCCAGGAAATCTCGTAATCCATGGTCTGTCGGCAATGCGGGCAGGTCAGCTGGTGGGAGCGCTGTTCCGGCCGCTCGTCAAAGAAATCCCGCTCTTCCATCGTGTGTCTCCTCCTGGAATGCTTGCGGCATCTCCGCTCGGAACGTACTCTGTTTCCGGTCGAACGCGGCCTTGCTTCCGGTAAAGTATTTCATATTCGAGCACGCCCCCGCAGGTTCGCCGTAGCCTATGCCCAAGCCGAAGAAACGCCGCTTTTCCATTGTGAAAGCCGTCAAGGCCAACGCGCGTGACCGCGTCGGAACCGTTCCTCCGGAGCGCGTGATTCCCGATCCCAAGCAGAAGCGCCGACGCCAGCCAAAATACAAGAAAAATCTAGCCGACATGCTGAGCAGTCTTGAAAGTGCTGGAGAGTAACGCAATGAAATCGATCACCGTCGGATTGTTAACGCTTGGCCTTACCCTCTCTACTGCCCCCGCCCAGCAGATTCAAATTAGTAGCGAAAACAAGACCATCGCAATCACCACAAACTCTGACGCCGAAGCGCTCGCCGATACAGCGATACTCTCCATAGGCTTCCATATCTATGGGAAGGATCATGATTCGACCTATGCCGAAGCGACTCGCACATCGAATTCGATCATGAATGCCCTCACCAGCGCCGGTATACCCCATGAGGCGATTGAAAGCGTAAATCAGTCGCTCAGTCCCCTGGAGGAAGGTTCCGATGATCAGAAGGTCCGCTTCAGTCAGGGCATCCGGTTTGAATTTACTCAGACTTGGCGGGTCACCCTCCCCGCCGATTCCGTGGCCAAGGTGCTCCACCTGGCGATCAACTCGGGCGCCAACGACAGCGGAGCGATCGTATGGCAATTGCGGAAAGACGATCAATTGGAGGCCGAAGCGGCTCAAAAGGCACTCGAACACGCCCGCCAGATTGCCGCGCAGATGGCCGCTGGTTTGGGAGTGAAGCTCGGGACCTTGGTCTATGCAAGCAATCAAACACCCCCTAGGGGCATTTTCGCCGCCTTGGGATACAGCGGAGGGGCTTTGAATACGGAGAGTGCCAGCCTCTCCTCAAGAAAGAACCTCGTACCGCTATCCATCTCCCCTGAGAAAGTTCAAAAAACTGCAACAGTGTATGCCGTGTTTGCAATTGAATAGCGAATGAAAACGAGAATGCTATGAACGAGACAGGACGCGAGTGGAAGCCAACCCCCGAGGCCGAAGGTCTGTATCGTCGCTGGCTCGCGTACCTCAACGATCAGTTCGCCCATAACCGAGGCCCGGAGCAGCGCGCCGAGGTCGTTCGCGACGAGCTGTACCAGATCTATCTCGGTCGTCCACACGGCGGCAAGTCACCCGCAGGGCTCACCAGCGAACTCGCCAGCCATGTGCTCCTGGCCACGTTCGATCCCTCCAACGCCCCGCTCCGCCTCGAGGCCGGTGCCGACGTCGACATGGAGCGCTACGCGCCCCGGCGCCCTCTCATCTGGTTCTGGCAGATGTTCGACCGCTCGCCCCTGGGCCTCAATCAGTGGCTCGGCAGTCGGTTCCGCTGCATGTTGGCGCGGCACATCTTCTTGAGCGTGGGCAAGGGCGTGAAGATCGGCCCCGAAGTCCGCTTCCGCTACGGGTACAACATCACCCTCGAGGACAACTGCACCCTTTGCCGTGGCGTCGTGCTGGACGACTCTCAGCCCCTGCTGCTCGCCGCCAACACCACCCTCCCCGAAGGCGCCCACCTGCCAACGAGCTAAGCCGGCTCGCTTACCTGATTCGCAACCAGCAACGGGTCTTTTTACCATGCCCAGCCTCGGGCCTGAAAACCTGTCAAGCCCTGAAGCTAAAAAAATCTTACAAACTACTTCTCATCAGTAACTTGCATTTACCCTCCGATGTGACACCAGTTTGTGTCCGGCAGGTATAATCAAAATAGAGAGCTAAACAAAGAAGGCCGCCATTGGGCGGCCTTCTCACTTTAAGCTAAGCCGTTCGTTGAATACTTTGAATATAACTTCTGCTAAATCAAGACTTTACAGGCAAATTATTGAATCTAATAGACTTGCTTGGTACAGGGGGTAGGCAGGGCAGGGTTCAGGCTGCGCGTGGTTCTTTGGCCGCGGAGGGCAGCGACTCAATGCGCAGCGGTGGAACACCGACGATCTCATACGTGCCCGACGCAATGCCGATTCCGGCCGCGTCGAAGTCGCGCAGGATGTCGCGGCTGATGCGGTCCTTCAACCCGCGAACGTCATGCGTGCAGCAGAGGAATCGCGCAGCCAGCTCCACCCAGTTGTCCGTGATGCGCAGGTAGACGCGCGGCCGGATCTCGGCGGCCTCGATGAAGAACTGCTTCTTCAGCCGCTCCAGTTCCGGCTGCGCCAGGTTGCGAATGTCCTGGGTATGCCGGTCGACCGCGTCCAGGATGATCTGCTCGGCACGGGCACGATCGTCTTTGAAAGAGACCGGCAGATGCATCTCTTCCCAGATGTAGGGGAAGTCGCGCGAGTAGTTGTAGACCGGTTCCTCAAAGATCTGCGCGTTTGAAACCGTAACGATTCGTCCGGAATATTGCCGGCTGTGGACCCACATACCGGGGTCTTCCTGCTGCTCGCTGGGCGGCTGCCCCATCTCCATGATCACGGTCTGGATGAAGTTGAGGGCGATCACGTCACCGCGCACGCTTCCCATCTTGATGCGGTCGCCCACGTTGAACGTGTTGCCGCGCAGGATGACGAAATAGCCGGCAAAGCTGGTGACTACCTTCTGCAGCGCGAATGCGAGGCCCGCTCCCAGCAGCCCCGCGCCCGTGGCGAGCCGCGCAGGATTGTCAAACCAGATGGAGACGAACCCCGCGACACCCAGCAGAAATGTCGTCAGGCTTACACCCTGGCGAGTCCAGAAGGCGGTACGCTGGCGGTCACCGCCAAAGAGTTTGGCGATCCCGCGCAGCAGCTTGCTGAGCGCGTATAACACCGCCAGCAGAATGAAAGTGAACAGCAGCTTGCGTGCGCTGACAGAGTTGAACCCGAGCAGACGTACCCCGGCAATCTCTAGGCCATGCTGCGGTCCGACAAACTGCACTACTGGCGCAACCATACGCGCTGTAGGATGCAGTCCGCGCATTCTCCGAGGCCTGCGGCTGTGCTGTGAGTTGGAGCCGTATCAATTCTGTTGCTGTCGGTGCAACTCCGTCTGGAAGGCGTGCTCCCGCTCGGCGACGGCTTCCTTGTAGCCTGCCGGATCGATCCACGCCTCTTCGCCCGCGCCTGCGTTGGCCTTCTGCAGCTTGGCCATCATGTGGAAGTAAGTGCCGTGCGCGCCGAGGAAGACGTCGCAGGGAAGGGACTTCAGCACGTCAAATCCATGCTGGTAGTCCGCGGCGATACCCGGATACGAGGCCGGCTTGCCTGGGCGGTCCACCAGCCGAAAGCCCTGGTTCACATTCCAGCTTCCGACGATCACAACGTTTTCCGGTTTTCCGTTCACGGGCGACTGGAGTGTCCACGTCGTGCATCCGCGGCTGTGGCCTGCAGTCTTGTGCGCGGTCAACACCACACCGCCGAGCTTCACAGTGTCTCCATCGTGCAGCACGCGGGAGACCTTCGCCGGGGGATAGTGATCGTCCGGATAGGCGAAGTCCTTCGCGCCGCCGCTCTCAACCGTTGGCACGTCGCCATCCATGACCATGTACCTGGCGCCGGTTGCCTTGAGCAGCTCAGCCGAGCCCGCATCGTGATCAAAGTGCCCATGGCTGATAAGCAGCACTTTCACATCTGTGGGCTTTATACCGAGCTTGCGGATGCTATCGAGGATCTGCGGGGGCGAGGTCACCAGGTTGGAGTTGATGAGGATGTCGCCCGCCGGAGTCACGATCAGGTACGAAGCGAGATCCCTGCTGCCGACGTAATAGATGTTGTCGGTGATGCGAAACGGAGCCATCGGCGTGGTCCACAGCGGGCTCGGCGGACCATAGGATTGCGCTGCGGTGAAGGCAGTCACAGACATCAGCAGACAGCCGTAGAACCTGCTTCTCCACGACTGCGCGCGGAGACTGAACATTTTTCTATGCCGCATCGTGCTCCTACAATAGCCCATCTTACGTGCAGCATGCACAAGGAGAGTGAGCGGACTGAACTCAAGGGGTGTGCTCCGGTAGACTGAGCGAATGAGTCAGGAAGTGGTTTTGATCCTGTTCCAGGTGGTCGTCCTGGTATTTGCCTTCAGCGTGCATGAGAGCGCGCACGCCTACACGGCCATGCGGCTCGGAGATCCGACGGCCTATATGCTGGGGCGGGTAACGCTGAACCCGATCAAGCACCTGGACCCATTCGGATCCGTACTGCTCCCGCTGATCGGGCTGCTGACCGGCGGCTGGCTGATCGGCTGGGCCAAGCCATGCCCGATCACTCCGCGCAATTTCCGCGATATACGACGGGGCGAGCTGCTGACTGCGCTCGCCGGTCCAGCCAGCAACCTAGCTATGGCAGCCGTAGCCCTGCTGCTGCTGATGGTTCTGAAGCACATGGTGCCCGGCGGCTACGTCTCCATTCTGGCCGCGATGGCGACGGCCGATCACGTGGTGCTGGACCTCGGCGGGCTTCGTCTGTTCCCCATTGCGATGCTGCTCTATTACGGCATCCTTATTAACCTGCTGCTGTTTGTCTTCAACCTGGTGCCGTTACCGCCGCTGGATGGGAGCATGATCCTGAGTCAGTTCCTGTCGCCGCAGATGGATCAGGCCTATAGGCGGATCGGAATGTGGGGATTCCTGCTGTTTTTCATCCTCGGTGGCCGCCTTCTCGGCATTTTTTACAATCCTCTGTTGGGCGCCTTCAATCACGCGCTCGCCACCCTTTGATTTACCCTTGAACCCGACAGCGATGAATCAGGAAATGACGAATTCGGCGCGCAAACGCGTCCTGAGCGGCATGCGCCCGACAGGCAGGCTGCACCTGGGCAACTACATGGGCGCGCTCAAGAACTGGGTCGGTTTGCAGCACCAGTACGAGTGCTACTTCTTTATCGCCGATTACCACGCGTTGACCACCGACTACGCAGACACCTCCGCGCTGAAGCAGAACGTAGCCGAGGTAGTGCTCGACTTCCTGGCTGCGGGACTGGACCCGGCGCTGTGCACCATCTTCCGCCAGAGCCGAGTGCCCGCACATTTTGCTCTCAACGATCTGCTGGCCATGATCACTCCGCTGAGCTGGCTGGAGCGGGTGCCGACGTACAAGGACCAGCAGGAGCAGCTCCGAGAGAAGGACCTGGCGACCTACGGGTTTCTGGGCTACCCGCTGCTGCAGTCCGCGGACATCTTGCTGTACCAGCCGGAGTTCGTGCCGGTGGGCCAGGATCAGGCCGCGCATGTTGAGATCACGCGGGAGATTGCCCGTCGCTTCAACCACCTGTATGGGGCCAAGCGGAGCGTGCTAGTTGCTGCAGGGTCCGACAAGGAACGGCTTGCGGAGCTGGAGCAGCAGGATGACGTGCGCCAGATCCTGCCCGAGCCCAAGGTGCTGCTGACGCCAAGTCCCAAGCTGCCGGGCACCGATGGCCGCAAGATGTCCAAGAGTTACGGCAACACGCTTTTGCTGAGTGACCCTGAAGCAGAACTCCGTGCCAAGCTGAAGACGATGGTCACCGATCCGGCGCGCGTTCGACGTACCGATCCAGGCAATCCGGAGGTCTGCCCAGTCTTCGACCTGCACAAGGTGTTCTCGACGCCTGAGGTTCAAGCCAACGCCGCCGAGGGCTGCAGGACGGCTGGGATCGGCTGCATCCAGTGCAAGAGCTGGGTGGCGGATGCGATCGTGGCGGAGCTTGCGCCGATGCAGGAGCGGCGGCGGCACTTCGAAGCTAACCCAGGCGAGGTCGCAGCGATCCTCGAGGACGGTGCTCAGCAGGCAAATGCGCGGGCTGCCCAGACGATGCAGCAGGTCTACGCCGCCGTGGGATTGGACTAACCGATGGCCGACGAACCGATCCTGAACACACCTGACACTTCGCCTGAGACGGGCGACGCTTCCGACCCGGTGGCCGCCGCGGAGCCTTTCGAGCTTCGGCCTGTGCCTGTGCCGCCTCCCGCGCCCGAGCCCAAAAAAGCAGCGCCAGCAAAGGCGGAGGAGGCCTCACAATCGCCGTTTTCAGTCACGGTGGGACAGGTGTACGACGGGCCTCTCGACCTGCTGCTGGATCTCATCCGCAAGCAGAACATCGACATTTATGACATCCCTATCGCTCTCCTGACGGCCCAGTTTCTGGACTACTGCCATCAGCTGAAGCAGACGGATGTAGATGCCGCGGGCGAGTTCATCTACATGGCGTCGCTGCTGATCCACATCAAGTCGAAGATGCTGCTGCCGCGCGACCCCTCCGACGTGACGGGCGCGGATGCTGAAGATCCACGGCGCGAGCTGGTGGAGCGGCTGCTGGAGCATGAGCGCTTCAAGGCTGCGGCGCAGATGCTGCTGCAGAAGCAGCAGGTGGAGGACGCGACCTGGACTAATCCCGGGATGAAGAGCTTTCTGCGGGAGCAGGCGGCTGCGTCGGTCGATGGCGTGACCGGCACCGAGCAGGAGATTGCGGCTGACACCCTGGACCTGGTGCGGGTGTTCCAGGAGATGCTGACGCGCATGCGCGAGCGGCCCGTGCTGGACGTGAACGAGGAGTCCGTTACGGTGGCCCAGATGCTGGCTTACGTGAAGCGGCGCCTGGTGCTGGAGGATAAGCCGGTGAGCCTGAGGCGCATGCTGCACAGCACACACTCGGAGCGGGCGCTGATCTGCATGTTTCTGGCGCTGCTGGAGCTGGTCCGGCTGCAAGCGGTGCTGCTGCACCAGCCAAAACAGCTCGGCGACATCCTGATCAAGAAAGCGGACGGGTTCGACCAGGTCTTTGCCGACCAGTCGCAGGCCCGCGACGACTGGCAGTAAGCGGACGGAAAGGAAGCCGCCCGGACCGCCATAGAGTTGTATCCTAACCTCTGACCCATGAGCCTGAAAGCCAAGATCGAAGCAGTTATCTACGCGTCGGAAGAGCCGGTGACCCTGGCCCAGTTGATGGGCCTGCTGGGGCACGAGGGCCAGGCGGAGCTGGACCGCGCCGATGAGGCGCAGCCCACCCTTGCGCTCGACGAAGAGACGCCCATCGTCGCGCATGACCCATCCGGACTTGCCGATTCGCCCGCAGCCGAAGCGGCTGCCGAGGCGTACACGGAATCGGTGGTGGAGTCCGAGGCTGGGAGCGTACCTGGGACGACGGAGGACCCTGTCGTAGCCGAAGCCGAGGCCGTACCGCAGCCCGGCGAGGCCGAAGTGGCTGTCGCCAAGGCGGAGAAGGCCCGGAGCGCACGGTTGCGCGGCTTCTTCCGCAGCCTGCTGAACGAACTCATTGCGGAGTACGCCGGGTCGGAACGCGGATTGGAGATTCGCGAGATCGCCGGCGGCTTCCGCTTTGCCACCAAGCCGGAGTATCACGACACCGTGCGTGGCTTTGTGAAGTCGCTGAAGCCGCCGCTGAAGCTAAGCCTGCAGGCGCTGGAGACGCTGGCCGTTGTGGCGTACAAGCAGCCGGTGACAGCGCCCGAGATCTCGGAGATCCGGGGCGTGGACTCGGCAGGCGTACTTGGGTCGCTGATCGCGCGCAAGCTGATCACGACTGCCGGCCGGAAGCAGGTGGTGGGCCGGCCGATTCTGTACAAGACAACGCGAGAGTTCCTGCTGAAATTTGGGCTGAAAGACATCTCCGAGCTTCCAAGCATCGAAGAGTTTGAGAAGATGGCCGGCCAGATGGCCGAGCAGGAGGAGATGGCGATGCCCGACGCAGCCGATCCGCGGCCGGATCTGGAGGAAACTGCCGAGAAGCTCGAGTCCGAGCGCGACGACCATGCTCCGCAGGCGGATGGGGAGCCGAACGAGCCTTCAGCGGCTGACAATGTGTCGGAAGAGACCGGGGATAAGGCCTCCGTGGACGGACGGATCTCCTCACTCCCGCCGGATTACCAGCGGGAAGAGCTGGAAGATAACCCCTCGGCCAGGGAGGCCGAGATACAAAACAGGGAATAGGAGGGGCCATGGCAGACGATACTCGCGGCAATGAAAGGCGCGGCCCGGACAGGACCGTGTCTACGCCAGAAGGTGACAACGAGTACGCGCCCGACCAGCCGCTTGAGCCCTCCGCTGTCGACGCCGATGTGGATGGTCTGCAGCAGTGGCCTACGAACTCCGGCATGGAAGCCGATAAGAAGCAGCCCAAGCGCGAGCAGCAGGCGGGCTCCCACGCGGGGCTTCGGTATGTGATCGATGAGATCAGTACGGGAAAGATCTTGCCTTAGGCGTTCCGTCACGCCACGGTGGCTGTCTCGGCTTTCAGCTTCTCGGCGGTGTCATGCGCGATGAGCGCGTCGACGGTTGGTTGCAGCTGACCCTGCATCACCATGTCGAGATTGTGCGTGGTGAAGCCGATGCGGTGGTCGGTGAGCCTGTTCTGGGGAAAGTTATAGGTGCGGATCTTCTCCGAGCGGTCGCCGGAGCCCACCTGCGACTTGCGGGCCGCCGCCTGGACCGCATGCTGTCGCTCCATCTCCACCTCGTAAAGACGGGAACGCAGGACGCGCATCGCCTTCTCTCGATTCTTGATCTGTGACTTTTCGTCCTGGCAGCTGACCACGGTGTTGGTGGGCAGGTGGGTGATGCGAACTGCCGAGTAGGTGGTGTTGACCGACTGGCCTCCGGGACCGGAGGAGCAGAAGGTGTCGATGCGGAGGTCTTTCTGCTCGATCTTGACGTCGACCTCTTCGGCTTCAGGCAGCACGGCCACAGTGACCGCCGAAGTGTGAACGCGACCCTGGGTCTCGGTGGCAGGCACACGCTGCACGCGGTGGACGCCGGACTCATACTTCATCTGCGAGTAGACCTTCTCGCCTTCGAAGATAGCGGTGACTTCCTTGAGGCCGCCGACTTCGCTGGGCGACTCAGAGAGCACCTCCACACGCCAGCGGTGCTGCTCGGCAAAGCGCAGATACATGCGGAAGATCTCGGCAGCAAACAGCGAGGCTTCATCGCCACCGGTTCCGGCGCGAACCTCAATGACGATGTTCTTCTCGTCATTCGGGTCCTTCGGCAGGAGCAGCATTTTTAGCTCCTCTTCGACGCCGGGCAGGCGTGGTTCCAACTCGTCGAGTTCAGCCTGCGCCATCTCTCGGATGGCCGGATCGGAATCCTGGAGCATGAGCCTGGCTTCGGCGATGCCATCCTTGATCTTGCGGTACTGACGGAACTTGTCGACGGTCGGCTCAAGATCGCGGTGTTGCTTGGCGACGGCCTGGAACTTCTTCTGGTCGGAGAGCAGTGCTGGTTCGGAGAGCTGGCGGCCGAGCTCCTCATATAGGTTTTCCAGTTGGTCGAGACGGTCAAACATGGCAGGTCTCCAAGGTGGGTGCGACGGGGCGGAAGATCAGGAACTAAGAGGAGTGCGCGGGCGGACTGACGGTGCGGCGCAGCTAGTGGCGACCGTCGAAAATGGTCACCGCGCGGAAGGAGATCACCGGAATGGGGTTGCCATGGGTCATCGCTCTTTCGATGATACATCGCTGTCGCAGGCTTCAAACGCTCTACTTTGCCGGAGTATCGGGGGCTTCGGAAGCGGGTGTCGCAGGCCCGATCTTGATCGTGACTTGATACAGGCGGCAACCGGTGTAGTTAGCCTCCCAGTGGAGAACGGACTTGTCGAGCTGCTTTTCCGCGATGACATGGGTGCTGAGCAGGTAAGTTGTGCCGCCGAGTTCGATCGGGCTTAAATCGAGCGCCGCGTAAGGGACGATGTTACGGCGTGCGGCACTCTCCCCGGCCACATGGCTTTCGATGTGGGTGAGGGTTCCTGAGGGGGCGAACAGCGCGAAGCCGGTCACGCCGGTCCGGCTGTCGCAGGGTGGCCCAAGTGCGTCAACTCGGCTGGCAAATTCGATCCGATCGTCCTTGAGCTGAAAACGGAAGCAGCGCTGATCTGAGGGAGCGAAGAGTTTCAACGCGTTCTGAAAACCGCCTTCGACGAAAATGGGCGCCCGAGGGAAGCCCTGAGCGGGGCGGCCATTCAGATCCGTCAGCTCGAAGTCCTCGTCAAGCTTGCCGTCGTCTGTGGGTTGGACCCGCAGTTCGCCCGAGCCGGTGACCTGACGCTTGATCTTGCCGCGCCGGAGCTCCTGACTGGTAAAGGCTTCGTGACAGGCAAAAGCCGGGAGGTTCTTCTCAAGGCGCTGGGCGGCGATGGAAACTGCGCGCAAACGAGCGTCGAGTGCATCCTCCTGTTGCGCAGGCACCGCGGCGCATGCGAGAAGGAAGGCGAGGGAAAGCGGAAATCGAACGGCCGGATGCACGTGGAATCTGGCAGCATCGTACAGGAGAGGAAGCAGGAACGTGTCTACCGGATTGAACAGGCTGGCGCTATTGGCCGAGCGGCTGGCGAACGAGAGTAGCCGGCTGAAGAAGCGGGCCGCGATTGCGGAAGCTATCGTGGCGGTGCATGCCGAATCAGGAGGTGAGGCCGCAGGGCTGTTCGCGCAATACCTGGCCGGCCTGCCGTTCCCGGAAGCTGATCCGCGTAAGCTGAACGCCGGCGGGGCACTGCTGAGCCGGGCGGTTCTGGCGGTTTCGGGAGCAACCGATGCGGAGCTTGGCGCTGCGTACCGTCGACATGGAGATCTCGGGGCGGCTGCCTTCGATCTGCTGCAGGGAAGTGCCGTAGAGCCTGAGTTGACGCTGGCTGAAGTTGGCGAGGCGTTTTCCGGGATGGCGTCGGCGCGAACGACGGCGGCGCGCGCTGCGTTGGCGGAGGGTCTGCTGCGAAGGGCGACGCCGCTGGAGACGAAGTACCTGCTGAAGCTGATGCTCGGAGATATGCGGATTGGGGTGAAGCAGTCGTTGGTGGAGGAGGCGATTGCCGTGGCCGCAGGCGCAAAGGTGGAAGAGGTGCGGCATGCGGTGATGCTGGAGGCGGATCTGGCCAGAGCGACGGTGCGGGCGTTTGCAGGCACGCTCAGTGAGGCGCGGATGCGGCTCTTCCATCCATTGGGTTTCATGCTCGCCTCTCCGGTCGACTCGCCGGAGGAGGCTGTGGAACGGTTCACGAAATCGAGAGAGGGTGCCGATGCGAAGCACATCGAGGCGTTTCTCGAGGATAAGTACGACGGCATGCGGGCGCAGGTGCACTGCGGCGATCCGGCACAGATGGGACGAGTTGCGATCTACTCGCGCAACCGCGAGGACATTACGGAGAGCTATCCGGAACTGGCCGAGGCATTTGCTGACGTCGGCAGGGGCGAGGACACGCAGCTTATCTTCGACGGAGAGATTCTGGGGTGGAACTTCGAAGCGGGCGGAGAGGAGGAACGTGGCCGCGCACTGCCGTTTGCCGTGCTTGGGGAGCGAATCGGGCGCAAGCGAGTGGCGAACGAGCTGCGCGCGCGTGTGCCCGTTGTGTTCATGGCCTTTGACCTGATGTGCGAGCGCGGCGAGCTGATCCTGGACCGGCCGCTGCGCGAGCGGCGGAATCGGCTGGAGGCAGTGATGGAACGCATCGGCGGGTTGACGGTGTCGCCACTGCGCGTCGATGAAGAGGCTCGCAGTGCGCAGCCCAGCCTATTCGGATCTGATATACCCATCGAGGCCGGAGCGCCGCGGCTGCTGCTCTCGCCCTCGAGTCTGGTGGACTCCGCCGAGGATATCGATCGCGCCTATATGGCGGCACGGGCGCGGTCCAACGAAGGCGTGATGATCAAGGCGGCCGAGTCGGTGTATCTACCGGGACGCCGCGGACTGGCATGGCTCAAGCTGAAGCGCGAACTGGCGACACTGGATGTGGTGGTGACGGGCGCAGAGTATGGCCATGGAAAGCGAGCGGGACTGCTGAGCGATTACACCTTCGCAGTGCGCGGTCCGGATTACGCGACCAGTGGCGAGTTGCTGAATGTGGGCAAGGCCTACTCGGGCGTGACCGACGCTGAAATCGCCGAACTGACAGAGTTCTTCAAACAGCACACGATCGAAGAGTTCGGCCACTTCCGAACGGTTGAGCCACTGATAGTCCTGGAGGTGGCGTTCAACAACATCATGCGCAGCGATCGGCATGCGAGCGGATTTGCACTGCGGTTCCCGCGCATTCTGCGACTGCGGCCGGATAAGCCGGTGGAGGAGATCGACACAGTCCAGCGGGTAGAAGAGATCTACCAATCTCAGGTGGACAAACCGGAGCCGCCGGCAGCAGACGCTTAGCGCGTAGCGGCCGCGGTGATGTTGACCTGAACCGAGAGCTGCTGCTCGCCGGCGGATGTTTGCATCGGTATGGCAACCTGGGCCTTCAGGGCCATCCCGTTCATCGCCATCGGCCTGGGCGAGTAGCCTGTGTCGTTCACGTTGATGTTGCGGACGGAGACAACGTGCATGCCTGCCGCGCGAGCAATCGCATCGGCTTGCTCGACGGCCATTTTGGTCGCGTCTTCCGACAGCCTGCGCCGGGCGTCGGCAATTTCCTTTTCCGTGGGCGTAAATACCGTGGACTCAATCTCGTTGCCACCATTGGTGAGCACACCCGCGAGCAGGTCGGCTGCTTTCTCGGGTGTGGTGCGGAAGGAAACGGAAGAGTTGCCGGTAAAACCTACCATCTTGTCCGGCCCGTTTTTGTCATAGCGAGTCTGCGGCGAGAAGGAGACGTTCGAGGTGATGAGGCGCTCCACCCTCTCGCCCTTGAGATACGCAAGGAGAGAGTTCGATTTAGTGGCGAGGGTGCGCTGAACCTCGGCCATATCTTTGCCGGTGGCGGTCACGCTGGCGCTGATGTCGACGGCAGTGTTCGGGATGCGGGCTTCGCTGGTGGCGTGGGTCTCGATCAGAGTTGCACAGGAGGCGGGTGCAGTGGCGCAGGGATCCGGCGCCTGAGCGCGCACCATCGGGGCGGAGAACAATGCGGGAAGAAGGAAGAGCGAAATGCGATTCAGAACTTTCATGAAGGCGACCTTTCTCTTCTGCAGACACGCTATTGCAACGGCAGTTGCGAGTAGGACGGAATGCCGCGCCGATCGTGATCGGCTGGCGCTGGGCATAACCGATGATCGTAGGCCTGCGTTGTCGTCAATCTATCGCAGAGCCTGTGCAAAAGGCACAGGTATGCGGGCCTGTGGCATTCTAGGCCTATGGAATACAGGCAGCTTGGCAAATCGGGATTGAAGGTTCCGGAGCTTTGCTTCGGGTGTGGAACGTTTGGTGGAAGCCACGAGTTCTTCGACGCGTGGGGCGCGACCAGCGATGTTGCTGAAGCCCGCAAGATGGTGGACATCTGCATGGAAGCCGGTCTGAATTTCTTTGACACCGCGGATGTGTACTCGGATGGGCGAAGCGAGACGGTGCTGGGCGCCGCCATCCAGCATCTACGGCGCGAGGATGTGTTGATCTCGACCAAGGCCACCTTCCGGCTGGGCACGGGCGCGAACGATGTGGGCTCGTCGCGGTATCACCTGATCCGGTCGCTGGAGGGCTCACTGAAGCGGCTGGGGACGGATTACGTGGACGTGTATCACATGCACGAGGTCGATGCGCTGACCCCAATCGACGAAACGATCTCGACTCTGGATGGTTTTGTACGCGCGGGCAAGGTGCGGTACATCGCGTGCTCGAACTATTCCGGATGGCAGCTGATGAAGGCGCTGAGCGTAAGCGAGCGCTACGGCTGGAGCCGGTTTGCGGCACACCAGGTGTATTACTCGCTGGTGGGGCGGGACTACGAGTGGGAGCTGATGCCGCTGGGCGCAGACCAAGGCGTGGGCGCGCTGATCTGGTCACCGCTTGGGTGGGGCAGGCTTACGGGTAAGATTCGGCGCGAGACCGGTATTCCCAAGGGCAGCCGCCTGAACTCACAGCTCGTGGTCGATATGGGGCCCCAAGTTGCAGAGGACTATCTGTACGATGTGGTGGATGCGCTGGAGGCTGTGGCGAAAGAGGCAGGGAAGACCGTGCCGCAGGTGGCGTTGAACTGGCTGCTGCGCAGACCGACCGTATCGTCGCTGATCATTGGGGCGCGTAATGAGCAGCAGCTGCGGCAGAACCTGGGTGCGGTGGGCTGGTCGCTGAGCACGGAACAGGTGGCGAAGCTGGATGCGGCAAGCGAACGTCCCGTGGCTTATCCGTACTGGCATCAGCGGCAGTTTACAGAGCGAAACCCGAAGCTCTAAAGATGAACTTTCCAGTCGGTTGGCCGATACGCAGAGCTGGATCTGCAAAGCTGAGCGGTTGAATGGCAGAGGTGGAAGGGGCCCTGTTTCACGATGAAGGTTTGTAAAGTTGTATTAGCAGCGGCGGCATCGCTGCTGTTTTCCTGTGGCAGCGGGATGGCTCAGAACGCATTGCCAACCGCGACACAGCCGCTTGAGATTTCCGGGTTTGCGGGACTGAGCGGCGTTTGGACTGGATTAGCCGGAGGAAAGAACCTGGATTTGCTTGCCGGCATGGATTTGGGACTGCCCCCGGTGCGGTGCGGTACGTGCGGCCGGTGCTTGAGGTGCGCGGCGTCTACCCGCTGGATCGGGGGGATGTTGATGGCCAGAAGAGCATTCTTGGCGGGGTGAAGGCCGATTTCCTGCTGCACAATCGGCTGCGGCCTTATGGGGACTTTCTGGTGGGGCGAGGTGCGGTGCGCTACGCGAGCCCTGGTTACCAGGTAGGGAACGTGATCTATGAGCTCTCTACGACAAACGTATACTCGTTCGGCGGAGGGTTCGACCACGACCTGACGCCGCGGCTTGGGCTGCGGCTCGATGCACAGGTGCAGCGATGGGGATATGCGCCGACCGCCTCAGGGAATATGTATCCCACGCTGGTAACGGTGGGCCTTGTCTATCGGCTTGGATTCGACCGGCCTCACCGCCAATGACCAGCTACAAATTGAAAAGTTCGCGCAGCCGCTTGGTCTGGGCGCGACTGACGGGGATCTCGGTCTTGCGAGGATCATTCATGCGTAATTGATAGCTGGACTTGAACCAGGGCACCACTTCCCGGATGTGCTGGATGTTGACCACGTAAGAGCGATGCGCGCGCCAGAAGGTTTCGGGATCGAGCTGGTCCATCAGCTCTTCGAGTGTCCTGCAGTTGGATTCGCCTTCGACGGCGCCGGTGACCACGCTGATCGTCCCACCTTCGATGGAAGCGAAGCATATCTCCCGCTGGTCTACGAGCAGCAAGCGACTCTGGGCGCGGACCACCACTTTTCCCGACTGGGGCTTGGCCGGTTGCGTGCGGGTTTCCACGAGCTTCAGCAGTGCATCCAGGCGTGCGTCCGTGCTGCTGGCGTCGCCGCTGCTCTCGGAAGGGGGAGTGGCGAGCCGGGCGCGGACTTTCTCGATCGTCTTGAGCACGCGTTTTCGGTCAAAGGGTTTCAGCAGGTAATCGACCGCATTCACTTCAAAGGCGCGGACGGCATATTGATCGAAGGCGGTGGCGAAGACGACCTGAGGCAGGCCAGTCTTCTTGTCGAGCAGTTTCTTCAGAACGGCGAATCCGTCCAAGCCGGGCATCTGGACATCGAGGAAGACCACGTCGGGCTTGTGAGACCGGATAAGATCCACGGCCTCAATGCCGTTTGACCCTTGCGCGACCACGTCGACACCCTCTGCCGCCTCAAGCAGGTAGGCCAGTTCCTGGCGGGCAAGCGGTTCGTCGTCGACGATGAGCGCGGTCAATGGCACAGCAAACGAGATCAGCGGAAGAAGAAGCCGACTCTCCGCCACTCACAAGGTATCACTGGGGGTTGGAATCTAGCTATCGCTGTAGGCGCGCAGCCGGGCCGGAGCATGATCCTCGGCCACATCATGACCGCACTGCGGGCAGTAGGCGTCTGTGATCTGAATACCGCGGAAGCACTGGCCACAGACCGGCGCCACCTGGAAGCGGCACTGCGAGCAGAAATGCACACCGGCGGTGAGCTCCGTGGTGCAATTGGGGCAGCGGAAAAGGAGGGGCTGACGCAGCAGGAAGTACACGACTGCACCAATGCCGCCGGGCATGATGACGACGATCAGCATCCAGAGCGCCGAAGGCATGTTGCGACGGCGGACATCGCGGCTGACGTAGCCGACCAGCAGCACATAGCTTGCGAGTGCTGTGCCGGTGGTATAGCCCATGATGAGACGCATGGGCAGCATGCCCGGTCGACGGTGGACCGGTACAGGACCGTGGTTGAACCACCACATGGACAGCAGGAAGACGGCGACTGCAAGAACGACCGACCAGACCGGAATCATCTTCAAGCCGTCTTCGGGCAGCTCGTCGCGGCCTTCAGAAGTCTGCGACACCTGATTGTTCCATGCCCTGCTCATCTGCCTATCCTGCCGCTATCCCGAGTCCGGGTAAGCCAGACCGTGCCCATCAATGCAAGGGTTACCGGTACGAACCAGAACAAAACCACCATGAACTGATTCTCGCTGGCCGCTGCGATGGTGGAGGAAACATCCTGCAGCGCGTCAGCGGCATTCTGCGAGTCGTACAAGCCGGTCCAGACCGCTGCGACGGAGAGGATCAGCAGCGCCGAGCAGATGGCTAAGGGCACCATAAGGCTGCGAATATAGCTGCGGCGCGCCTTCATCTCCTGGGCGCGAAATCGCACCACGCGATGGGTCCTGTTCACCAGCTGGGAAGACGCGGCTACATCGCTGAAGATGCGGGCGTCTTCGGACTGCTCCTGCGGAACTCTGGAATTTTCGAGCGCATTCATCCGGCTGCCTCCATGACCCGGAGCCCCCGGACCCGTTCGATCTCCGGCTTTAGTGCAGCGAGGCCGCGGTACAGCCTGGATTTGACGGTTGAAAGTGGCGCGCGAGTTACCCCGGCGATCTCTTCGAGCGAGAGCTCCTCATGGAAGCGGAGGACCAGCACCTCGCGGTAATTCGGTTCCAACTTGAGTAGAACCTGCGCAACTTCTGCCTGGTTCTCGCGAGTCTGAAAAAGCTCGAGCGGGGAAGGCCCGTCGGTGGCTATTTCAAACGAGCGGCCTTCTTCAGTGGTATCGCACATCTCATCCAGCGAGGCCATCGTTCGCTTCCGCGAGAGATCGATGACCAGATTTCGGGCAATAGTGAAGAGCCAGGTATCGAACCTGGCCTTGCCGTTGTACTGGGCCCCGCGCAGCAGCACTCTCATCCAGGTCTCCTGAAATAGGTCCTCGGCGACTTCGCGCCGGCCGGTCAGGAAGAGTAGGTAGCGCATCAGGCGATGCTGATACAGCTCGATGAGCTGGTCGAGAATTTCGGGGCTCTGGCTGCGGAGGCCGCGGGCGATGGCAGCGTTCTCACGCTGGGTAACCTCTGCCTGCTCTGCCGAAATCGCGACTGTCCTGGCCGCCATACCCGTAGAGACGGGTATCTGCGAAGAAAAGTCTCGCTGGTTGTTGCTGTTTCTAGGGTTCCGGAGTCGGGTCATGTAGGGGCAGAAAAGCAGAAACAGAGGGGAGACAGGTTGATTGTAAGCGGGATATCGCCTCGTCCAAGGGAATCTTTTGTCATTTTTGCGTAATTTCCCTTTCGGAGTGCAAAGCTTGGGTTTTGCGAACAGCGGCCAGTGGGCACCCATGCCAAGTAAACTGAAACCATGGATGTTCTGTACGGTCTGCACCCGGTGGAAGAGGCAGTCCGCTCGGCCAGCGGACGGCTGGATCGGGTGCTGCTGGCCCGGGAGCGTGGAGATGCGCGCCTGGAAAAGCTTGCCCGGCTGTGCCGCGAATCCGGCGTACAACTCTCCATGGAGTCCCGCGATCAGCTTACCCGCATGGCGCGAACTGATGCTCACCAGGGAGCGTTGGCGCTGGTGCGGGAGCGCAGTTTCCTCGTACTTGAGGACTTGCTCGCGTTGCCTGCCGCAGGGCACCGCTTCTTTCTTGCTCTAGATGGCGTAGAAGACCCGCACAATCTTGGAGCGCTGCTGCGAACAGCGGACGGGGCGGGAGTGGATGGCGTGTTGCTTCCGGAGCGGCGCTCGGCCCCGGTGTCCGGGACCGTGGCAAAGGCCTCCGCCGGCGCTTCGGAGCATGTGCGGATCGCGCGGGTTACAAATCTCGTGCGCTCGCTGGAACAGATGAAGAAGGCGAATATCTGGGTTCTAGGGCTGGACGAGCGCGGCTCCCCAGATTACAGCGATTTCGACTTCAAAACTGATTGTGTCCTGGTTCTGGGACGAGAGGGTGCGGGGCTGCATGACCTGGTCAAGCGCACCTGTGACCACCTGCTGCGGATTCCGATGGCGGGTAGCGTATCTTCGCTGAACGTTTCGGTAGCAGGTGCAGTGGTGATGTACGAGGCGATGCGACAGCGTCGCGGGCCTGCACCGTTGGCCGCTTCACCTCAGCCCCTTACCCGACCGCGTAAGGGACTCGGTTCGTGAATCGCCTGAGTTGGGTGGCGTGCTTCGGGCTCACGCTTCTGCTCAGCGTGCTCCCTTCTGATGTGGCCCTGGCGCAGGACACGTCGCCAGCCAACGCCCTCTCCCGTGGGCAGGACGATGCCACAGGTGCATCTACGGCCCAGCCAACCCTGCCTTTGCTCGGGGCCGAGGATCCGCTTGGGGTGACCCCCGGCGAGCGGAGCGCACTCCGCCTGACGAGCTATGACCTGGACGTGCATTTGACTCCCACGTCTTCGGCTCTCGCGGTGCGCGCTGTGGTTGTAGCTCGAAACGACAGCGGTGCACCTTTGAGCCGTCTCATCCTGCAGATTTCATCAACCCTCCAGTGGGACGCCGTTTCGGCCGACGGCAAGGCATTGCGCGTCAGCAGCCGTCTTGTTGAGACCGATGCCGATCATACCGGTGCCATGGACGAGGCGGTGGTCACACTAGCGCGGCCGCTTGCTCCCGGACAATCGCTTCCCCTGACGGCGCTCTACTCCGGGGTGATCGAGCTCTCGGCGGAGCGGCTGGTGCGGGCGGGTGCTCCGGCTGAGGAGGCGCGCGCGTCCGACTGGGACCAGATCGCGGCCGACGGGACCCTCCTACGCGGCTTCGGCCACGTGCTCTGGTATCCCGTCTCCGAACCGCCGATGTTTTTCCGTGAGGGCAACCGTCTGTTTGACGCGATCGGTGCTACTCGACTTCGCGACAGCCATGCCCAAACTCGGCTGCGCCTCGCGGTGGAATACCAAGGGGAGCCACCGGATGCAGCCTGGTTCGCAGGACGTCATGAAATCCTCAAGGCGATTAGCGACAACCCGGATGCGCCGATTTCCGAAGCACGGGGCATCGCGACTGCTACGTTTGGTCCTGAGCCGATCGGTTTCCGTACGTTGGACCTCGTTGTGACATCGCGACCACCCGTTGCGGCCGGGACGGTTGAGAACCCGGATCTGCTCTCGATGCTGACCACTCAGCAATCAGCAATCGCTGCCTACTCCACGGCTGCGAGTGAGGTTGAACCTCTGCTGATCAGCTGGTATGGCGCACACCCAGAGTCCCCGCTATTCGTAATCGATCACGCCGGGCAGCCGTACGAGGATGGCAGTCTGTTGTTGCGCTCGCTTGCAGCGGAAGGGCCGGGAAAGCTCGACTCGGAGTTGGCGCACTCTATGACGCATGCCTGGATCCGGTCCTCGCAGCCGTGGATTGATGAGGGCTTGGCGGAGTTCTCTCGGTTGCTCTGGCTGGAGCGTACAGGGGGGCGCGATGCGGCACTTGCGGCCCTCACAGACTCCTGCCGGGCGCTGGCTGGTGCGGAGACCACGGAACCGGCGGTCGGCAGTGCAGATGCACTCGGAACCAGTTCGTCGAGCTCAGGCGGTGGGCAGGCAGGCACAGGGCAAAGCCTGGCCGAACCGACTAGCGACGTGTTCTATCGCACCAAGGCGGCGGCGGTATGGTGGATGCTGCGCGCCATGCTTGGTGACCAGACGCTGCAGCGGGCGCTCCAAGCGTATCGCTCCGATACGCGCGCGGACGGAGATCCGCATGGACTGGAGCGCATGCTTGAAAAGTTCTCGCACATGGATCTCCAGCAGTTCTTCGATGATTGGGTGTATCACGACCGCGGACTCCCTCGGCTCTCGATCGTCAGCGTTGCGCCCGGAGAGTTGAAGGGCCGCACCGGCATACCGGATGGATGGATGATCGCCATAGAGGTTCGCAATGACGGCGGAGCAGTGGCCGAAGTTCCGGTCACGGTGCGCTCCGCAACTGCAGCCCAGACGCAGCGTTTGCGTGTCGGGGCTCACGCCACCGCCGTGACGCGTATCGTGTTCGCGGGTACGCCCGACGAGGTCCTGGTGAACGACGGCAGCGTGCCGGACTCCGGCGCTCCGACACACATGCGACAGCTGAAGCTGTCGCATTAAGCGTTCACATACGGACTCTCGAAATGACAGGGTGACGCGAAAGAGGGATCGAGTGCCTACGAAGTGGGGATGGCTTCTGCCGTTCGGTCCGGGGATACTGTTCGTGGATCACGACCCAGTCCTCCGAGACGATTGATCCCTCCGCAGTTTCTTTCCGCAACAAACTCCTGCCTGCAAAAAAGGCCCGAGCGAGAAATCTTCTCGCCGGGCCTTTTGTTCGTTGCTTAGTTGGTCCGTTTACGTTTGTCGTTTACTGCTGAGGTGTCGTGCTGGATGGAGTGGTGCTGCTGCCGCTGGTGCTGGAGCCACTCGGCGAGGAGCTGGTGCTGCTTGAGCCAGTCCCGCTGGTGGAGGATCCTGTACCGTAGCCGGTACTGCTGGTTCCGGTCGTCGATGAACCGTTGGTGCTGGCTCCGCTGGTGGAGCTTGTGCCCGCTGCACCTGTAGTGCTGTTGCCCATGCCGCTCGTGGAGTCACTGCCGCTCATCGTGCCGGATGCGCCCGAAGAACTGCCGTTGCGGTTGCGGCGGGAACGCCGCGTTGTGGTGGACGTGCTGGTGTTGCTGTTCGAATTTTCGTCCATGGTTGTGCTGGACTGGCCTGTCTGCGACGCACTGGACTGAGCGCTTGGAGATGTTCTGTCAGCGGCGCTCGGGGTCGAGTTGTAACTACCGGCCGTGGCGCTGCCCGGCGAAGCGGTGGGTGCGGTCGGGTCAGTCGCGTTCCCCGTGGTCCCGGATGCTGCAGGAGGCGTACCGGATGGAACGGTCGATGATGTTTGCGCGAATGCGCCGGTCGCCAGGATCGTGCAAAGTGCAAGCGAACCGATTCCAAGTACCTTTTCTCTGGAACTCATGGTGTATACCTCTCCGGGGAGCGAATCCCCTGACACTCGGATGGTGATCCCGCAAGATTGGCTGCCGAAATGGCTATGAATTTTCGCGGATTAGGAAAAGCCTCGTTGATGAAATCAAGCCCGGATACACTGGTCTTAACTCGCATCAATGCTCGAACGGAGAAACTTACCAAGCAGCGGGTAAAAGCAACTCGGCAGTAGGAAAAAATTGCTCGAAACGAACCCTCCAGTACGTCGTTCCCGCGGTACACCCTCTCTGTGTCGATTCGTGGCTGGGTTCGTCCTGACGCTGTGGATCACCGCCAGCGCACCGTGCAACGCAGCCGCGGTGCCGGAAGCTGCAACTGCGCTGCCACTTCGCGGGATCGCTCATGTTGCTCTTCGTACCAAGGACATGCAGGCGTCCATCGACTTCTACCACAAGCTCGGTTTCGAACGGCCGTTTGAGATCAAGAGCGGAGATGTAATTACAGAAACATTTCTGAAGGTCAATGATCGCCAGTACATTGAGCTCTATCCGGCAGATGAACGGAACCCGCAGTCCGGGTTTCTGCACCTCTGCTTCGAAGCCGATGAGCTGAATCTTCTCCACGATGCCTATGCCGCCAAAGGTCTGGCGCCTACGCCTGTCCGCAAGGCAGGCGCAGGGAATTTGCTGTTCACAATGCTAGGGCCACTGCAAGATGCAGCGCGGCAGAATATTGAATACACGCAGTACATGACTGGCTCGCGTCACGCCAGCGACTTCGGCCAACACCTTGGGCCGGATCGCGTAGGCGACAGAATGATGGTGGTTGCCGTGGGCATGCAGGACCGGGCCGCGGCGCGCGCCTTCTACGTGGAGCAGCTGGGTTTCAGCCTTTCCAAAGAGAATCCTTCCCGATTGAATCTGCCAGGTGATTCAGGAGAACAGGTGGAGATTGTGCCTGCCGGCGATCTCGGCGCACGCTCGAGCATTCTGCTCAGTACGCCGGATCTGAACAAGACCGAGGCGCAATTGAAGCGTCAGCAGGTTGCGTACCGCCGGGCAGCTTCCAGCACTACCGATGGAACGTCCAATACACGCAGCGTTGACATGATTGGCGTGATCGATCCCGATGGCAACATCATCCGGATTGAGCAGCGATAGATTGCACGTATGACGATTCGCGAAGCCATCCGCCATGCTGCCGCGCGGTTCAGCGAGTCCGAGCATCTGACTGCATCGGCGCAGATGGATGCAAGCCTGCTGCTGCTCCACGCGCTCGGTATTACGAAGGCAAAACTGTTCGCTGACCCCGATCGCGTTCTCTCGCCGGAGGAACTGGCCCTGTACGAGCAGTTCATCGCACGTCGACTTACGCATGAGCCGATCCAGTACATCATCGGAGAGCAGGAGTTCTACGGGCTTGCGCTGCGGGTAACTCCCGCAGTACTTATTCCGCGCCCTGAAACCGAGCACCTGGTGGAGTCCGTGCTGGCACGGGTGAGTCACATGGAATCATTGAAAATTGCAGATATTGGAACCGGCTCAGGGGCCATCGCAATCGCCCTTGCGTCACACTTGCCGCAAGCCCAATTCGTGGCCAGCGACATCTCGCCCGCAGCCCTCGAACTTGCGGCAGCCAATGCGGCCCGGCTGAACGTTGCGGCCCGAATTCGGTTTGTCGAGTCGGACCTCTTTGGCGCCATCCGCGCAGAAGGCCCATTCGATGCCGTAGTCTCGAACCCGCCTTACGTGCCTCTGGCTGACGGGAAGGACATGCATCCTGAAGTTCGCGAGTTTGAGCCCGCAGCTGCGCTGTTTGCTCCCGGCAACGGGCTCGATGTGTACCGCAGACTGATCCCCGAGGCAGAGTCCGCGCTCAAACCTGGTGGCCTGCTCGCGCTCGAGATCGGGCATGGGCAGCAGGACGCCGTTGCCGTCCTTCTCAGCGGATGGAGGGAGGTCGGCTTTGTTCCGGATCTACAGCAGATTCCGCGCGTTGCCCTCGCGCGCCGGCGCTGAGAGGCTCACTTCTCCCACAGCCAGGCAGCACCGCGCACGCCGCTGGAATCTCCGTGCTTCGCTGGCCGGATCGGAGTCTGTAAATCACCTCCGCCAAACAGGTACTTCGAGATGACAGGAGGCACATTGGTATAGATACGGTCCAGTCGCGAGAGTCCACCGCCAATCACAATGACATCTGGATCCAAGATGTGGACAACCGATGCCAGGGCGCGGCCGATTCGCGAATCCAGCCTGGCGAGGCTCTCCTGTGCCGCAGTGTCGCCGGCCTCTGCAGCGGCGACGATCTGCGGACCGGTCAGGGGCTCGCCGTCTGGCGGATGCACCGTACGATGGTCACGCGCAAGCCCAGTGCCTGAGATCCAGGTCTCGATACATCCGCAGCGGCCGCAGTAGCAGTGAGGGCCAGGCAACTCGTCCTCCGTCGCCCAGGGCAGCGGATTGTGACCCCACTCTCCGGCCAGGTTATTCGGTCCGACATGAACCTTGCCGTTCAACGCAATGCCGCCGCCGCATCCGGTGCCGAGAATGACCGCGAATACAAGTTCCGCATCTGATGCAGCACCGTCGGTCGCTTCGGAGACGGCGAGACAGTTGGCGTCGTTTGCGCAACGCACAGGTTTGCCGAGCGCCTGCTCAAGATCACGCTCGAGAGGACGGCCGTTCAGCCATGTGGAATTTGCATTTTTTACCAGGCCCCTCGAGGGAGCGATGGTGCCTGGAATGCCGATGCCGATCGTAGTCTCATGACGGACTGCCGCAATTCCTCCGGCCCGCCGCTCAATATCTGCAACTAACTGCGCCACGGCATCGACGGTACCGCCGTAGTCGTCGCGCGGGGTCGAGATTCTCACTCGGGCAAGCTCAGCACCTGCTTCGTCGAGCGCTATCCCCTCAATCTTGGTTCCCCCAAGGTCGATGCCAATACGAACCGGTCCGGCCATATAGACTCTCCCGAGCTGGGTTTCCGGTGGCTCATGCCCCGTGACGGCGTGCGGAAGCACCCTCCACTGCCCGTCCCAGCGGCCACAGTGTAGCGTTAAGGCGTTCAGGATGGTTCTGAATCCCAAATCCGCGAGGCGCAGCTATGAAGAGACCCTCCCGCTCCGTTGTCACACTCGCTGCCCTGGTGCTGTTCGCGGTCGGGTGCAGATCTCCAAAACCGGAGCCTACGCCCACGCCGCGCACCTCGTCCGCCGGGGAGAGCGGCTCCGCTGCCACTCTGCAGCAGAGCTCAAACCGGAGCCGCTCACGGCCAGCGGCGAATGCTCAGCCAGGGGATTTCGATTTTTATCTGCTCAATCTTTCGTGGTCGCCGGAGTTTTGCCACTCTCATCCGGCTAACGAGCAATGCGCCGCGCGCCCAGGCTTCGTCGTCCATGGACTGTGGCCCCAGAACACTGATGGCACCTATCCGCAGAACTGCTCCGGAATGAGCAGGCCGCCCAACCCAGCTGCCTATCTGGACATTATGCCGACGGTGGCTCTGATTCTGCACGAGTGGCAGACACATGGGGCTTGCAGCGGTCTCAACCCAGATGGATACTTTTTTGCCATCCGGACTGCTTTCCGCTCTGTCGCTATTCCGTCCATCTTTGCCGCGACTCAGATAGTGCCGGGCTCGATTCCCCCGTCCAAACTGCTTGCGGAGTTCAGCCGTGCGAATCCAAGTTTCCCTCCACAAAGCTTTGCGCTGAGCTGTGGCAACAACTATCTCACCGCCGTCGAGGTATGCATGGACAAGCACCTCAACCCGGAAGCCTGCCAGAACGTCCGCTCGTGCCGCGCAAATGTCATTCGTATCGCGCCGCGCTAGGCTGAAACGCGAGGCTATTCGCCGAGCATGATGCGTCGGATTCTTGAAGCCCGTCCAGTCCCCCCGTCGCACTCGATCAGCGTCGCGCACATCATCGGGTTTGCCTTCGCTGCTTCGAACTTTCCTGGCATTCCGGTCAGGAATCGTTGCACAACCAGTTCAGTTTCGACTCCGATGACCGAATCGAACGGCCCGCTCATCCCCACGTCGGTCTGATAAGCAGTGCCGTTATGCAGGATGCGCTCGTCGGCGGTTGGTACGTGGGTATGCGTACCGAGCACCGCGGTCACACGGCCATCCAGATACCAGCCGAGCGCCATCTTCTCGCTCGAAGCCTCGCCGTGGACGTCCACCAGAATCACTTTCGCGGCCGTCCTATTCAGCAGCTCACTGATTTTCCGAAAGGGATCGTCGCAGCTTGACATGAACACCCTGCCCTGCAGATTGATGACGGCATATGCCTGTCCGGTAGGCAGTTCGCCCTGGTAGATGCCGAATCCCGGCGTTCCGACAGCGTAGTTCGCCGGGCGAAGCACCCGACGTCCCCGCCCGTGCGAGTCTTCCGGGACCGACATATATTCGAAAATCTCTTTCTTATCCCAGATGTGATTTCCGGTCGTAATTACGTGCGCGCCTAGATCGAAGAGCTCTTCGGCAATCCCTGGCGTGATGCCAAAGCCGCCGGCGGCATTCTCCCCATTGATGACCAGCAGGTCTACGGCGTTCGACTCCATCACGTGAGGCAGGTGCTCTCGAACGATGCGACGTCCCGCCGAGCCGAATACGTCTCCCACGAATAAAATATTCACTTGGCAAGCCTACCGCATGCTCTTACAAGGCGCCGCGGACCATAGGCGGCCCCACCTTGGCTGTGGTAGTTTGCTTACTGCATGGCGCAAAGCGGCAGGTTCGGTCTCAGCCTCAGGATCCTTACGGTGCTCGCATCGGAGCCGGAATCCATGCACACCTCCGCTGAGATTGCCGGGAAGCTGACCGAGAGTGCAGTGATGGTTCGCCGCTGTTTCCTGCTACTTCATAAGAAGGGGCTGATCGAGCAGCGCAAGGGACCTCACGGCGGCGCCCGCTTGTCGCTTCCTCCGAAGCAGATCGGCCTCGGGGACGTCTACGTGGCTACGGAGGGCGACTGGCTCGCACTGGATGAGCCCGCGATCTCCGGGCTGCTGCGGCGCGCTCGCGAGGACGGAATTGAAGCCATGAATGAAACAACGCTTGCTCAGGTGCTCAAGAGAATCCGCAAGCACTCCGCCACGCAAAACGGAAACGGCTCGCGCAAACGAAATGCCTAGTGCGTAGGCGGTTGAAACACTCCCATCGGGTAAACTGAATGCACATGCTGCAATTCGTCCGAGCTTCAGATCGTGTCAGTGGCGCAGGCCCAATAGACCAAAGACGCAAGTGCCTCCTCCGGAGTGCTTCGCTCGTCTGCAGTCTTTTTTTATTCGCCGCTCCGCTCCTCGATGCGCAGCTGACCAGCGGTACCTCACTGACATCGCCGACGACCACCCCGGGGGGGGCAAACGGAATTGGCTCCTTAACTGGCCAAAGTCCATTGGGTACCATTACCTCCGACCAGAACCTCTGCAATAGCCCTTACGCAGCGTCAAACCCGAATTGTATTTCGTTCAATCCGTACGGCAGCGGGACCTACGGAAGCAATCCATTCACGGATATCTACGGCAGCGCGCTCCCAGGCAGTACCGGCGGATCGGACACCACCCAGTCGCCCCAACAAAATGGCCAGAATGCATATTGGCCAATGACGGCGCAGGGAAGGCTCGCCTTCGGGATGCTCGCTCCGCCCAAGCCGACTGAGTTTCAACTAGCGGTTCAGCGCAGCACCGGCCGCATATTGCCGGTTTTTGGAGAGTCGATCTTCAATTACTTTCCGACAACGTTTGCGCCGGCGACGAATATCCCTGTTACGCCGAACTATGTGATTGGCCCAGGGGATGAAATTCGTATCCAGATTTGGGGCCAGAACAATTTCCGCAGCAATTACACGGTGGATCGTGCGGGTAATATTACGATCTCGCAAGTCGGGCCGGTCCATGTGGCGGGTCTACAATTCTCGCAGCTCACCGGATTCCTGAGGGCACAGTACGCCCATATTTACCGCAACTTCGATCTCAATGTGAACCTTGGCGCACTGCGTTCGATTGAGGTTTTCGTGGTTGGGCAGGTGCGAGTGCCAGGAAGCTACACCATCAGCTCTCTCAGCACCATCCTCAACGCGGTGTTCGCCTCAGGAGGGCCGCTTCCGCAGGGGAGTCTTCGCGATATCCAGCTTAAGCGCGGGAACGACGTCATTCTCCACTTCGATCTGTACAACCTTCTATTACATGGGGATAAGAGCCAGGATGTCAGCCTCGAGCCGGGTGACGTCATCTTCATCCCTCCCGTGGGACCGCAGGTTGCAGTTCTCGGTAGCGTCAATACTCCAGCAATTTATGAAATTCGGGATGAAAAGAACGTTCAGCAAGTAATTGATCTTGCTGGCGGCCTCACGAACACTGCTTCGGGCGCTCAAGTACATGTCGACCGGATTGAGGCGCATAACGAGCGGGGCGCACTTGAAGTCAACCTCAACACCAACTCCAAAGCTCCGGTCCAGGACGGCGACATCGTTACAATTCTCTCGGTTGTCGACCGATTCAAAAACGCCGTGACCCTGCGAGGGAATGTCGCTGAACCCGGCCGGTACGGATGGCACGAGGGAATGCGTATCTCCGATCTGATTCCCAATAAAGATGCGCTGGTGACCCGCGACTACTACCAGCGCATGATGAAGCTTGGCGCGATAATTCCCGCTTACCTGGGCCCAGCGGACGCTGCCTCTGGATCTACCGCGGCTAACGCCGGCACTTCGACTACCAGCAGCAATAGTGCAAATTCCCCGACGATACCTAACTCGACCGCCGATACCGGAGGCATCTTGGCGACGCAGGGCGCTCGCTCGGAGGACGCAGCTCGCAGCGCCGCCTCGTCGACAACCGCCGGGGCAGGAACCTCGGTCGGGGCTTCGCTCACCTTCGGCAGTTCCAGTTTCCCGGCAAAGAACGATCTGATTCTGAGCGGTCCAGACATCGACTGGAACTACGCCGTCATCGAACGTCAGAACGCAAACGACCTTACAACCAAGCTCATTCCATTCAACCTGGCTAAGGCCGTTCTGCAGAAAGATCCTACCCAGGACCTTCAACTTCTGCCTGGCGATGTGGTGACCATCTTCTCTCAAGCCGACATTCACGTGCCCACTGAGCAGCAAACCAAATTTGTGAAGCTGCAAGGTGAGTTTGCAGCTGCTGGCGTATACAGCGCCCTTCCGGGCGAGACGCTTCGCCAGTTGATTAAGCGCGCGGGAGGCCTTACGCCGAACGCTGACCTGTTTGCCTCTGACTTCAGCAGAGAGAGTGTTCGCCGCCTCCAGCGCCAGCGTCTGCTTGAATTTGCAGATCAACTCGACACACAGATCGCCATCTCCACCTCGGCCGCAGCGTCGGCTGCTGTAACGGAGCGCGATGCCCAAGCCGCACAGGCGTCTTCCGAAGGGGCGCGCAACGTTGTGGCCCGCCTGCGGCAGGCGCAGCCTACCGGACGCATCGTCCTTCAGATGAAGCCGGACACAGTCGGAGTGGATGCCGTTCCTGACATTCCCCTGCAGGACGGCGACGAGTTCATCGTGCCGCCCACCCCGGCGACGGTAGCTGTTGAGGGTCAGGTCTATAACGCGAATTCGTTTCTTTATGAAAAGGGCAGGCGTGTCAAGGACTACCTGCACCTGGCGGGCGGCCCGGACCGTTCCAGCGATCGTAAGCGCGAGTTCGTCCTGCGGGCCGACGGCTCCGTCGTGAGCCGTCAATATGGCAACCTAGCTAAGAAGACGGTGTTCGCCAACGGCAACTTCGACAATATTGTGCTCTACCCCGGAGACACGATCGTGGTCCCTCCAGTGATTCAGAAGGGCGCGATCATGCGTGAACTCACGAACATTTCCACTATTGTTAGCGGGTTTGGCTTAGGAGCGGCGGCCGTCAACGTGCTCCGCTAATTTGTATTCAGGCGGCGTTCAGCGGCAACTCAGCTGAATGACGTGTTTATTTGGAGACGGTCGGAGACTTCCTCTCAAGTTCCTCCCGGATTTGCTGTAAGCCTTTCCGCTGTTCCCCGCTCACGCGTGGAAACTGCATCTTCAGGCTACTCAACGTGTCCAGCAGAATCTGCGAGACGATCAGGCGTGCGGTTTCCTTCTCGTCGGCCGGAACAACATACCAAGGTGAAGCGTGTGTGCTGGTTGCGCGCAGGCACTCCTGATAGGCGTCTTGGTACAGCTTCCAGTACGTGCGCTCGTGTAGATCGCCGCTGTTGAACTTCCAGTTCTTGTCCGGATCATCGATCCGGGCCAGAAAGCGCCTGCGCTGTTCCTCCTGGGAAAGGTGCAGGAACACCTTGACGATTCGCGTGTTGTTTCGATGCAGGTGACGCTCCATATCCACGATGGACTCGTACCGCTCGTCCCAGAAGTCGTCCTCCCTCCGAACCCGGTGCGCGAGCGCCTCATTCGCCAGCAGTTCCGGATGCACTCGTACCACCAGCACCTCCTCGTAGTACGAGCGATTGAAGATACCGATATACCCGCGTCGCGGCAGCCTGGCATAGGAGCGCCAAAGGAAATCGTGTTCAAGTTCGCTGGAACTCGGTTGCTTGAAGCTCGTCACTTCGCATCCCGTCGGGTTCACGCCTGACATCACATGCTTCACCACGCCATCCTTGCCTGCGGTATCCATCCCCTGCAGCACCAGCAGCACGGCATATTGGTTCGAGCCATACAAAAGCTCCTGCAGCTTCGCCAACTGGGTCACATGCCGGTCCAGCAACTTCTTGCCGTCATCAACGGACGCAAAGATGGGCTTAATCTGCGTCGGCATGTTTTTCAGCTTAAGTTTCGTCCCCTCCTTCACCCGAAACCTGCTCACATCGATTTTCATCGCTCTCCCCCTGCTGGTTATGATTCCGCCGGTAACAACAGCCATTAGAGCAGCTTTTTCTCGGAATGTTAGATCAGGTTAGATGATGCCTTACGAGGACAGCACCTGCGCCGGGTTTTGAAATTGCCGCTCCTGTTTTGCTCCCTCTTTTCTGGTGACAACCTGCCGCTTCCGGAAGTGACCCGAGCGTCCGAACAGCACTGGTCCTTCACGCCGGTTATTCTCGACACAGTGCATGACTGAAACCGACGTCCTTATCCTCGGCGCGGGAGCCGCCGGACTGATGTGCGCCATCGCAGCCGGACGCCGCGGCCGCAGGGTACTGCTCCTCGAGCATGCCGACCGGCCCGGCAAGAAGATCCTTATCTCCGGCGGCGGCCGATGCAACTTCACGAACCTGCACGCCCGTCCTGAAAACTACATTTCCGACAATCCACACTTCGCGCGCTCCGCGCTGACCCTGTACACGCCCGAGGATTTTCTCGCGCTGGTCGAGGCGCACCGCATCCCGTGGCATGAAAAGACACTTGGGCAGCTATTCTGCGACCGCTCCTCGCACGACATTCTCAACCTCCTTCTCGCCGAATGCACCACTGTCAACGTGCACCTTCAGCTCTCCAGCCGCATCGTTTCCGTTACGCAGACTTCCGTGCCGCCCGCACGCTTCCGCGTCGAAACGTCCTCGGGCCCCGTGCTGGCGCAATCCCTCGTCGTCGCTACCGGCGGCCTTTCCATCCCCAAGATGGGAGCCACTTCCTTCGGCTATGATCTCGCCCGCCAGTTCGGCCATCCGATCGTTGAGCCACGTCCTGCGCTCGTTCCATTGGTTCTTTCGGCAGAAAGTCAGGCCCTGCTCTGTGACCTTTCCGGCGTTTCCGTCGAAGTCATCGCAAGCCTCTCAAGAGATCCGCAGTCGACCGCGGCCCCAACCCGCTCAAATCGAAGCCGCCCGCGAACGGCACCGGCTTTTCGCGAGAAACTGCTGATCACGCACCGTGGACTCAGCGGCCCTGCGGTTCTGCAGATCTCCTCCTACTGGCAGCCCGGGCAAGCGATAGAACTCGATCTCGCGCCCTCATGGCCGCCCGCCGCCGGATCTCCACTCCGGCCCAGCTCAGGAGAGACCGCACGACTTGCCGTCGAACCGCTCTTTGCTCCGCTCGCCGCACCGCGCGGCTCCCGCGACCGCGCTGCTGTCGCGTATCAGCTGCGTGCCGCGATGCCATTGCGGTTCGCCTCACGCTGGCTTGAACTCGAAGTTAATGCGAGGTCCGCAAGTCAGCACGCGCTCTTGTCGGATGCCACGATTGCTGCGCTCGATCGCAGTCTCCACGCCTGGCGCCTGACTCCTGCCGGCACAGAAGGATTTGCCAAGGCTGAGGTCACCGCTGGCGGCGTTTCCACAGAGGCGCTCAACTCCCGCACGTTGGAGTCCCGCCTCATCCCGGGCCTCTACTTCATCGGCGAGGTGGTCGATGTCACCGGCTGGCTCGGCGGCTACAACTTCCAATGGGCCTGGGCCTCAGGACACGCTGCGGGTCAGTCGGCTTGATTGCGAGAAGGGGCGGAATTGTGGGGCTTAGGCGCACGCTTTCACTGCACTACCAGCGTCAGCGCCACACTTCGTGTTAACCCGGCGCTGCTGCCGGACACCATCAAGTTATACGTTCCCTTTGGAGTCGGTCCTCCTCCACTGACGGCGTCGCCGAGCCCGGTGGCCGGAATCAGCCTTGCGGCGGAGCACCCAACGAGAGTGGACAGGCCGCAGAGGAGGATCAAGGCGACCCAGCCGCGCAGCCTCTTCCTGCTCACACACAGCAAGCCTATTGGCAGCAACCCAGCCAACCACACCTCCTTGTGCCGCTCACCCGGTCGCGCAGGCATATGCAAGTCCGCCGAAGACGTCGCGATCGTCACGGTCATCAGCGTCGTTCCAGCAATCGCAGGAGTTCCGGGGCTCACGGTGCAGGTTGCATTGGCGGGAGCACCGGCACATGTCATCGTCGCGACACCCGGCAGTCCGGCAGCACCTCGTAGCAGCAGCGCATACGTCGCGCTTGCCCCAGCGGAGACCGTCAGTGCCACTGGCCCATCGGGCTCCAATGTGAAATCCACGCCTATGCCCGACAGTGCCAGGGTCTGCGCAGATCCCGGGCCGGTCAAGGTCAGGCTGCCCGTCCGCGCGCCGGCAGCTGTCGGTGAAAACTCCACCTGGATGGTGCAGGCCGACCCCACCGCAACTGAGCCTCCGCAGGTGCTGCCTCCAGGGACAACTTCGAAGTCTCCGATCATAACGGTGTTTTGAATCGCAAGCGCTGCACCGCTGTTGTTCGTCAGCGTCAGAGTCTGCGCGGCGGAGGTCAATCCAACTCCGGTTGCCCCAAACACGACACCTCCGATTGGTGACAGTGACACTCCTGCAGGCGCAATCCCCGTACCATTCAATGTAACTGTCTGGCTCTGGTACTGGTCGCTGATCCTCAACAGGCCGGCTTCGGTCCCGACACTTTTGGGCACGAAGACCACTGTCATGGAGCAGCTGGCATGCCCGATCAGCGAGTTGCCGCAGCCATTCACCACAGTAAAATCTCCGCTTACGATCTGCGCAGCAATCAACTGCAGCGCGGTGTCACCCGTATTGGTAAGCGTCACTTTCTGCCCCGAGCTGGCGGTGTTCAAGACCTGAGGTCCGAAGCTAAGGGCCATAGGCGAAAGTCCATCCGTCGCCGGAATCATGCCCGTCCCGCTCAGCGCCACGGTCTGCGTGCCTGCGCTTCCGGTCACAGTCAAGGCGCCCGTGCGGCTGCCGCTCGATGTCGGCTGGAAGACAACGGATACGGTGCAACCCACGTTTGCGGACAGCGTCACGCCGCAGGTATTCGCGCTGATGGCGAAGTCCCCCGTAACGCTCTCCCCCTGCAGGTTCACGGCCGTGCCGCCGGTGTTCGAAACGGTGACGTTTATTACGGCGCTTGTCGCTCCAACTGCTGTCGACGGGTATGTAACCGACCCCGGCAGCAAAACTACCGGGCCACCGGCGGTTGCGCTTCCACTCAGCGAGACCGTGGTCTGCCCTCCGATCACGTTAGCGGAGATCGTGAGCACGCCAGTGCGTGGCCCCGTTGTACTCGGCAAAAAGCTCACCTGCACCTGGCAGCTTGAGCCGACGGCGATCGCCGAGCCGGTGCAGGTGTTTGTGGTCGTGAAATCCCCGGTCGCGTTCACACTCGAAACTGTAAGAGTCGCGCTGCCATTGTTGCTGACCGTAACGGTCTGGGCTGCGCTCAACGTGCCAACCGGATCGTTTGCAAAAACCAGCGCCGATGGATTCACGGCCATCGAGGCCATCGCCTGTCCGGTGGCCGTCAGGAGCGGAATCTCCCATATGCCGCGCCCGTATGTCCCCACTCGCAGGTTGCCCAATGTGCCATCGCCCGTAGACATCGCTGCGCTTGCCTCAAGCGCTACGGCCGGCGCGTTGGGCAGCCCACTTCCGAATGCCGTCCAGCAGTTGGAAGCTGGGCATTGTGCCACGCTCTGAGTCACGAAGACTCCGGCATCGGTCGCGACGTACACCGTATTGGCGTCGTTGGGGTCCACCAGCAGCGCGTTTGCCGGAACATTTGGCAGATTCGCCGTGACATTCGTCCAGCTCGCGCCGCCATCCTGGGAACGGTACACATGTCCGGTCGATACGCCATTTCCCGAAAATCCAGCCACGGTGGCGTAAACGGTCTTCCCCGTCGCATCGTGGGCATCAGCCGTCACACTCGAGAGATCGAATCTGCCGGGATTGAAGGCGCTTGCGTTCGTCACGGGTGAACGGCTCACGTCCGTCCATGCCGTTGTGCTGTTGGCAGTGGCGCCCCCAGAGGTTGCGAATAAATGGCCTCCGTAGTTGCCGCCGCCATCCAGGCTGCCAGCGATCCCCGCGTACAGGACTGTAGAGCCGGCATTCTGGACGGCCGTGGCATTGCTCGCCGGACCTCCCGCCGCAAGCGATCGAACTACCGGGTTCGTGGCGCCATCACAAGCCGTATTCTGCGGACCGCCCAGCATCGCGCTGATTGCGTTGGAGCTGGTCCAGCTCGCACCGTTCTGCGCTAGGCCGCGCCACACCCGGCACGTGCCAAACAGTGCGTTGGTGCTCAAAGCCGGGTCCAGCAGAAGCGGCACGTGGATCGCCGACGCGTCCTGATTGACCTGTGCATAGCCCAACGTTGGCGATCCGGCAAAGTCCATAGGCCCGCAGGCACTGCCCTTGGCGCAAAACTGGAAGCTAGTTCCCGCCGCCGTCTCGACGTACCAGTTCGACGGATTGCTCTGATCGATTGCAACTGAGCCGCCCTCACCCGCCGCCACCTGCGTCCAGGCACCCCCTGCACTCGCGTTGGCTGTTGCCGCGGTCCCGTTGGCTCCCAGTCCCGCGAGCAGCGTCCCCCGATCCGTGGGATGGTCTGCAAAGCTCACCACCTCGGCTAGGGATCCCAGCCCGCCGTTGAGGTTGGCGAAGTGCGTTGCGTCGTCACTTGAGCAGGTTGTCCGCTGCTGATCCACGCCGTCCAGGCTGCGCCACAGGCCGCCGTCGTTGCCTATGTAGACCAGCGGCGCGCCTGATGTTCCGGCGGCTGCCGCGGCGGCAATTGCATGTTGCGCTGGAGCTACCTTCGCCGGCGATGCGCAACCATCCACCGCATTGGTGGTGTTCCGTAACGCGCAACCCGCGGTTATCGAGCAGCGGTACAGGTCCGTCGTCCCCACAAACAGCAGCGTATCCGCGCCCGAGGCGACCGCTGCCAAAGAGAGGCTGTAGTCCCCCTGCGCAATTGCGGTGCTCCCGCGACCTTCTTCCAGCGCTGAGGAGTCGAGCCGCGCTCCGAAAGCCACACTGTTCGAGCAGACGCCTGCGTTCAGGCCGCACACATCCCGCCACAGTCCCTGGTCGCCGTTGGCGGCGTCCACGGTCAGCGCGTACATGTCACCTGTCGCAGCATCCACGGCCAGCGACCCGCGAAAGATCGGGCAGGCTGTGCTTCCCGTCAGCCCTGGATTGGTGGGGCATGCCGTCGTCGAAAGACCGGCACCGGGCTGGTTCGCCAGCCTGGTCCACGTGGCCCCATCGGACGATTCGTAGTATCCGTGGAAGCGTACCGCGGCATAAAACCGCTGCCGGATCGGATTCCACACGACTGCGGTAGCCAGATTGCCGGGCGCGCCACCAAACGTTGGTTGTTGCACGGTTGCTGAGCCGTCCTTGAGCGTGGCCATCTTCCAAGTGACGCCAGCGTCGCTTGAGAAATAGAGTCCCATGACGCTGTAGGTCGCATCCGCGGCATTTACCAGCACGCCTTCGGCGGACTGCGATACCGCTGCGACTACCAGACCGGAAGTCCGTGAGCTCCACGCGAATCCAGCAATCGCCAGCCCGGAAAAGCTGTGCACTCCGGCAACGCCATCCTGCGAGCCGCTTGCCAGGGTCCAGGTCACACCACCGTCGGCGGAACGCAGGATTCCCTCGCCGTAGTACGAGTCCAGCGCGTCGTTCGGATCGCCGGTTCCGGCGAGCACCACGCTTCCATTTACGCTCACCGCACCGATGCTGAGCGCCGGCGTCACCGCCGTCCCTGCATTCCCGCTGAATGCCGGGACTGAATCTGTCAGTGGTGAAAACTGAACGGAGGAAGCCGGTCCGGCTGCGTTGCTCGACTTCCAGACGCCTCCGCCGGTTGTGCCTACGTAGACTGTGTTCCCCGTCGGGTCTGTGGGGTCCACTGCAATCGAGCTAACCCGCCCGGTTACCGTGCCGAAGCGTTGGCTTGCGACCTGCGCGGGACCAACCGGTTTCCAGGTTGCGCTCAGGTTGGTCTGTGCGGGGAGCGTTTTGGCCAGCGACGCTGCCGTCAACAGGACAACTGCGCGCCACGCCCAGATTCGAACCCAACTTCTCGCCCCACGGCCACTGCTCTGCATCGCGCCTCGTGGTCGGCCGTCCCGTAGAGGGTGCCTAGCCGACCAGCTCTTCCGGCCGCAGAGATTCAGAGTCCCGGAGCACTCAATTCCAACAGGGAAGCTCTAAGAGAACCCCAACCCTTGCTCTGCGGTTTAGTTGGAGTTTTCTTACAAAAAGGCGCGCCTTCACTTTAACACGGGCCTACTGCTCGATCGGATCGGCCTCTACGTGATCGACGATCAGCCGTGGCACCGCAGCATGAGAGCGTTCCAGCTTGAGTCCTAGGTGGGAGAGCGAGGCGCTCAGGTTTCCGCCATCGCCTGGTTCTGAGGCGGAGCTGTCAGCCGCCGCTCCGGGCCGTACCGGGAGTTCGATGCCCATGCTCTTCAGGCTCTGCATCAGGTCAGCCTGCGAGAACTCGAGTGTGGCATCGTAGCGTCCCTGGATGCCGGTCATGTCCACTACCTCGCGGCCCTGGCCTCCGCCGAGGGTCGTGATCATCATGGCAAGGCCGCTCATGCTCATTCCTTTGGCGGCGAGTTCCATGGTGTGGGCCTCCTGGTCATAGGTGAGGGTGAAAACTCCCCGCGTTCCCAGGTGATAGGTGGTGGTTCCATTCGGATTGCGGGTTACCAGCACGGGTCCGCTCACGGTATCCATGCGGGACTCGCCCGGCTTCAGCTCCGCGTTGAGGTCGAGCTCCTCGATCGGGGCTTTGGACTCGGTCAGCTTCAGTCCGTTCTTCGCCGGCAATAGTCCGAGCACTGGAACGTCCCTGGTTTCGTTGTGCGCCTGCAACTTGAATCGCTCCGCAAGGAGGGCGCGCATCATCTCCGGGACATCGTTCTCGGTTGCGCCGTCGGGGAGCTTGGCGGCGATCTCCATTCGGTCGGTCGCCAGCCAGTCCGGACCTTCGACTTCGTAATCGCGCAGCTTATAGCCGTACGCAATCAGTTGCTTCAGCGACTCGTAAGAGAACGTTGCGCGCGATCCCTCGATGCGCTGCGTGCCAGGCCTGCGGCCTTCCCGCAGCACCTCGACAATCTTGCGCATATCGGGCGGTGGAGACTTGCGGACGGAAGCGACTTCAAACGTCTTTGCCGGTGGGGCCGTGGGCGGCTGTCCGGCTGCGAAAACTGCCGTCGCGACACACATCGTTCCTGCCAAAATCCGCATCCGCATCGTGCTCGTCCCTCTATTTCTCAGAATTGTTTGCGCATGGATTCAACGCAAAGTTTATCTGAAAGGTTCCGTGGCTCACTTTGGATAGGAGACCCCTAGGGTATGTCTTTGGTTTCTCTGATTACATTGGACTTAGGCATGGTGAGTCCCTTTCTGGTTAACTGCTGCTGTTGCAATGATTGAACTTACGAGAGGGGAGTCACTCCCGAGTTAATAGGTGAAGGCCCGGCGCGATGCCGGGCCTTCTGGCGTTTCTTCCCTGATTTAAGTATCTCACCCGTGTCAAGGATTTGAGAAGCGATAACCGGGTAAGTAGCTGATTCTATGCGGGAAAATGTTAGGGTCGTTTGCTGCTGGACGGCTTTTTGGCGACCGATGCGGTCGTCTTCTCCGGAGCTACAGGTCCCGCCTGGGCCATGACGGCCTCGATGGTCTGGTAGAGCTGGCTAGGATCCGTGACGTGCACCCATTGTTTGGCACTGCAGACCACGATGGTCGGGGTATGCTGCAGTCCCATTTTCTCGCCGAGGGCGCGGTCTGTCTTGACCTCGCGGGCGAGCTGGCCGGTGGGGTCGGGGACGAATGGCATCTGGATTCCATGTTGCTGGAAGAAGCGCCGGGTGAAGGCGAGCATGTCGTCCTTGCTGTTGATGGAGATCTGCGCGGCGAAGACGGCGCTGCGGTACTGATCTGCGAGTTCCGGCTTGACCTTGTCCTGCAGGTAGCGCGCCCAGATGGCTGCGTCATAGCTCCAGATGTGTTGCTGGAGAGGGAAGTCGTAGCGGACGAGCGGAATCTTGTAATGGGCCACCGCCGCATGCACCATGGGATAGGCGCGGGCGCAGGCCGGGCACTCGAGGTCCTCGAACTCCACCACCGCGACTCGCGCACCGGCGGGGGGCTTGAACATGGAGGTGTCCTTGAAGTGGTCGCCGCTTCCCGGAGGGGCCGCGGTTTGAGCGGAAGCGGGAAGGGCGGCAAACGGCAGGCTTATGGCCAGCGCGAGCATCAGGGCGGAAGGGGCAGGGAGGCGCATATCTATCACTTAGACCATGTTACCGCACCGTTTGTTGCGGCGATTTGAGATCGAGCTGCTAGCCTTTAGCTTCTAGCTTTTAGCTAACGGCACTTCGGAATATTGTGAGCTGCGGCGCGGGGCGGATCTCCACTCATGCCAGAGTTACGAGCGGAGTGTTGGGGTGAGGGTAGTGATAGTTTGGCTTAGAGGCAGGCCGAAGGGAGTATCCGGATGACGATCAGTGAGCGAGTGAATGAGGATATTGTGGCCGCCATGAAGGCCAGGGAAGAGCATCGGCTGACGACCTTGCGCATGGTCAAGTCGGCGTTGAAATCGAAGGAGATCGACAAGCGCGAGCCGCTGACCGAAGCGGAGCAGGCCGCGGTGCTCTCTACGCTGGTGAAGCAGAGGCGCGAGTCGGTGGAGAGCTTTACCAAGGGCGGCCGGCCTGAGCTGGCGGAGAAAGAGCAGGCGGAGATCGTGATGATCGAGGCCTATATGCCGCAGGCGGCGAGCGAGGACCAGGTCCGGGAGATCGTGCAGACGGCGATTGCGCACCTGGCGGCGAGCGGCGGCGGCAAGCCTGGGCCACGGGATATGGGGGCGGCCATGAAGATCGTGCAGCAGCGGATTCTGGCTACCGGCCTTCGCGCCGACGGCAAAGTGGTAGCTGACCTGGTGAAGGCCGAGTTGGCAAAGTAGGCGGGCAGTGCTTCCGCACAGGCCGGCTCGGTACAATAAGAGCATGATTCGGAAGACTCGACTGTTCACACCGGGGCCTACGCCCCTGCTCCCCGCGGCCCAGTTTGCCATGGCTGCCGCCGACATCCACCACCGCACGCCGGAGTTTCGCGCGCTGTTTACCCGCGTGCTGGGCCAGCTGAAAGAGTTCGTCGGAACGAAGAACGACGTGATTTTGCTGTCGAGCTCGGGCACGGGCGCGATGGAAGCCGCGGTATCGAACCTGACCTCGCCCGGCGATCGCGTGCTGGTGCTGACGGCCGGCAAATTTGGCGAGCGCTGGACGGCGCTGGCGAAGGCGTTCGGCTGCGAGGTGGATGTAGTATCCGCTCCGTATGGGGAGACCTTCTCGCTGGACCAGGTGAAGGCCGCGCTAAAGCTGGAGACGCGCGCCGTTTTCCTGCAGTCTTCGGAGACCTCGACCGGTGTTCGTCATTGCGTGCCTGCGGTCGCCAAGCTGCTGAAGGAGACAAAGTCCGAGGCGCTGCTGATTGTGGACGGCATCACCGGGCTGGGCACCTCGCACCTGGATATGGATGAGGTGGGAGTGGACGTGCTGATTGGCGGCTCGCAGAAGGCGGTGATGATTCCGCCGGGGCTCAGCTATCTGGCTGTGAGCCAGCGGGCCTGGGACCGCATGGAAGCGACCTACAATCCCCGGTACTACTTTGACCTGCGCAAGGAGCGCAAGAACGCGAAGAACGGCGAGAGTGCCTATACGCCGGCAGTGGCGCTGATTGCTGCGTTGGGCGCAGCGTTTGACTACATTGCCGCACAAGCGGCGACGCCGGAGAACCCGAAGGGCGATCTGGCAGAGGGCCGCCGCAAGCTGGTGGACAACGCGGAGACGATTGCCGCGATGACGCGAGCGGCGATGACTGCGCTTGGATTCAAGCTGTTTGCGCCGGATGCACCTTCGGCCGCAGCGACGGCCGTGTATGCGCCGGAGGGCGTGGACTCGGGCGTGATCGTGAAGGATCTGAAGTCGCGCTTTGCGGCCATCATTACCAATGGCCAGGGTGAGATGAAGGGCAAGATCTTCCGCATTGCCCACCTCGGCTTCTTCGACTACATGGACACGATTGCGCTGATCGGCGCGCTGGAGCAGGTGGTCGCCAAGGCAGCGTTCAAGCCTAAGGACTTCGCCTTCGGCCAGGGGCTGATTGCGGCGCAGAAGGTCTACGCCGAAGCGACCCACCCGAAGGCCGAAGAGCGGAAGTGCATCTGCGGCCGTAACGACGAGTCCTGCTCGCTGCAACACAGCGATGCGGGAGCGCGTGCGATGGCGGCAGCGAAGTAGCAAATCCAAGTCCGGGCAGCGGGGGTACCTGCTGCCCGGCGAGGGTACGACCGATGAAGCGCTCCACGCACGTTGCTGCGCCGCTGCTTGCCTCTGCCGCACTCGCTTTGCTAGCGGGCTGCCGGCAGCAGATGAAGCGGTGTGTGGACGACCACAATGTAGTGGTTGACGACAGCCTTTGTGCGGCGCAGCAGAACCAGCAAAATCAGCAGGGACCGAACCGGGGCGTGTATCCGGGGTACTGGCCGTATCACTTTTACTACGGCGGATATGGCGGTTACGGCCGCGGCTCGGTGGCGAGTGGGGGAAGTTTCAGTCCCAAGGCGGGGGTTTCGTATACGACTTCGCGCGGCGGCTTTGGAAGCTCGCACTCCAGCTTCGGTGGGCACGGCGGGGCCGGCGAGTAATGCAGCGAGTCGCGATCGAACCCAGGCAGGACTGGCAGGCGAAGGTGGAGTCGGTGGGACTCACGTATCACTCGCCCGAGTCGATGCCGGATGGGCGCACGTACTGGGACGAGTCGGCGTGCTACTGCTTCACAGCGGCCGAGGTCGACACGTTGGAAGCGGCGGCCAACGAGATGCAGCAGATGTGCCTGGCCGCCGCGCAGCATGTGATCGATCGCAAGCGCTATGTGGAGCTCGGAATTCCTCAGGCGGCTGTACCGGTGATCGAGTGGGCGTGGAATGCGGAGCCGCCGGCGCTGTACGGCCGCTTCGACTTCTGCTGGGCGGGAGCGGAGTCCGGCGATGCGCCAAAGCTGCTGGAGTACAACGCCGATACGCCGACCTCGTTGCTGGAGGCGGCGGTGGTGCAGTGGCACTGGCTGGAGGAGGTGGGCAGCTCGCTGCCGCGCGAGCACCACTTCCTGCCGATTGGCGACAAGGCGCCGGACCAGTTCAACTCGATTCACGAGCGGCTGATCGCGAAGTGGAAGGACATCACGCCCTATCTGAAGCAGCCGGTTTACTTTACCGGGACCGACGAACCGGAAGATGTGCTGACGCTGGCGTATCTGGAGGATGTGGCGCAGCAGGCGGGAGTGGCCACGGGGCGGATTGCAATGCTGGATATCGGCTGGAATGAGGGGCGGAATACGTTTCTCGATCTGGAGGAACGGCCGATGCAGTCGATCTTCAAGCTGTATCCATGGGAAGCGATGATGGAGGAGGAGTTCGCTCCGCATGCGCTGGCGACGTATCGCGAGATGTGCTGGATTGAGCCGATCTGGAAGATGCTGCTGTCGAACAAAGGTATTCTGCCGATTTTGTGGGAGTTGCATCCGGGGCACAAGAACCTGCTGCCCGCGTATTTCGAGGCATGGGCGGGCAAGGCACACGGCATGCGGGACTTTGTGCGCAAACCGATGCTGGGCCGCGAAGGCGCGAATGTGACGATCACGCGGAACGGATCGGTGGCATGCAGCACGGATGGACCTTACGACGGTCCGGCGGTGCTGCAGGCGTTGGCGACGGAGGCGAAGTTTGCGGGGAGGGATGGGAGCTCGCGTTATCCGGTACTGGGGCTGTGGATGATCGACCAGGAGTGCGGCGGCATGGGGATTCGGGAGTCAGTCACGCCGATTACGGATAACATGAGCAGCTTTGTGCCGCACTATTTCCGCTAGCGCGCCCGGTCTTCTACACTAGAGAGTGACCGCGCGTGAGCGGAAACCAATCGAGCACCAGTCGAAGAAAGAACTCATGAAAATTGTTCTCGCAGAAAAGGTGTCGCCGGCAACGCTGGCGGTATTACAGCAGGAGTCTGGATGGAACTGCGTGACCGCAGACCAGATTGCGAAGCTTGGGCCGGGAGGTCTGGAGAGGGAACTTGCGGACGCGGACGCGCTGGTAGTGCGGTCGGCCGTGCAGGCGGATGCGAAGCTGCTTGAGTCTGCCCCGAACCTGCGCGTGATTGGCCGCGCCGGCGTGGGCGTGGACAACATCGACACCGACGCGGCGACCCATCGCGGAATCGTGGTGATGAACACGCCGGGCGCGAATGCGGTGGCGGTGGCGGAGTTGACGCTGGGGCTGATGATCGCGATGGCGCGGGGCGTTCCGCGCGCGAATGCGACGATGCACGCAGGGAAGTGGGAGAAGAAGTCGCTGCAGGGGTCGGAACTGCGGGGCAAGACGCTGGGGATCGTGGGGCTGGGCCGGATCGGGCTTGAGGTGGCGCGACGCGCGCGCAGCTTCGAGATGGAGCTGATCGGATACGACCCGTTTATCGCGCCGGTGATCGCACGCGAAAATGAGGTGACACTGGTTCCGCTGGATGAGCTGTTCAAGCAGTCGGACTACCTGACGCTGCACGTGGGGCTGACGGCGCAGACGGAGGGCATGATCAACGCCACGTCGATCAAGATTATGAAGCCGGGAGTGCGGATCGTGAACTGCGCACGCGGCGAACTGATTGTGGATGAGGCGCTGGCAGAGGCGGTGCGCTCCGGTCATGTGGCCGGCGCGGCGCTGGATGTGTTCCGGCAGGAGCCGTTGAAGCAGTCGCCCTATTTCGAGCTGGACAACGTGCTGCTCTCGCCGCATGTCGCCGGATCTACCGACGAAGCCCAGGAGGCGATCGGGATCCAGCTGGCGATGCAGGTGCGCGATTACCTGAAGCTGGGCGTGGCGCAGAATGCGGTGAACCTGCCGTCGCTCTCGCATGAGGAGTACATGGAGACGGCGCCGTTTATCGATATGGCGCAGCGGCTGGGGACATTTCTCTCGCACGCACTTACGGGGAATCTGGAGAGCATCCAGATTACGTATGCAGGCCGGATCAGCCAGCGCAAGACCGAGCTGATTCGCAATGCCGCGATCACCGGCGTGCTGTACCACACCGAAGTGGTGAACCGGATCAATGCGGCGGCGATTGCGCAGGAGCGCGGCATTCGGATTCAAGAGGAGAAGAAGGAGTTTACGACGGGCGGAAGCGGCAGCACGCTGAAGATTCGGCTGCACTCGTCGGAGGGGGATGCGAGCGCGACGGGAACGGTGCTGCACGGGACCTCGCCGCGATTGCTGACCTATGACGGAATCGACATCGAAGCGCCGCTGAACGGCACGCTGATTGCGATTCACAATAAGGATGTGCCCGGCGTGATTGGGCGCATCGGGACGATTCTCGGCGAGCAGAAGCTGAATATCGCCAACTTTGCGCTGGGCCGCTCGACCCGCTCGCCGAAGGTGCCGCAGGGCGAAGCGCTGGCGGTGGTGCAGGTTGACGTGGCGAATGCGGCCGAAGCGCAGCCTGCGCTTGAGGCGCTACGCAAGGTGGATGCAATCCAAAGCGTTCGCCTGGTGGAACTGAGCCAGATCTGAAGACGGGACCGACTTATGCCGCTGCACGAATACGAATGTAAACAGTGTGGGCGGCGCACGGAGAAGATTCAGAAGTTCTCCGATGCGCCGCTCGCCGAGTGTCCTCACTGCGGAGGACCGTTGGAGCAGTTGTTGCATGCGCCTGCGGTCGCGTTTAAAGGCGGCGGCTGGTACGCCGACCTGTACAGCAGTTCGAAGCGGGCTGGTGCTGGCGAGGGCAAGGCAGCAGCCGACACGAAGAACGATGCCGCTGCCGGCAAAAGCAGTGGCGACAGTTCTTCGAGCGCCGCTGCAGCACCCGCCAGTACCGCGACTCCGAGCGCTGCGCCGGCGGCTCCAGCTCCCTCTTCATCAAGCTCGGATAAGAAGTAGCTGCGGGTCCGGTGTCAGCTCTTTTTGGGCGGCACCTTCTTGCCTTCGCGGCGGGCCTCCGAGAGGCCTATTGCGATGGCCTGCTTCGGATTGGTGACCTTCTTGCCACTGCGGCCGCTGCGCAGCTTGCCGTGCTTCATTGCGTGCATCTCGCGCTCGACATCCTTACCAGCGCTTGGGCTGTACTTGCGGCCAGAGCTCTTGCTGGAAGTCTTTTTCGAGGCGGACTTCTTCGAAGTGGATTTCTTCGAGGTGGACTTGCGCGACGTGCTCTTCTTCGCAGGAGTCTTGCGAGTTGCACTCTTGCGCGAGGATGAGGACTTCTTCGAAGCAGACTTGCTGCCGGAAGATTTCTTGCTCGAGGACTTCTTTGCTGCCTTCTTGGTTGCCATGGTTTGCCTCCACATATTTGGAGGCAGAGACAAGCGGCCTAGTTGCACACGCAAGGGTGCGATTTGTACAGGGAGAGGCGGGTCGCAGATCGCTCAGAGAGAGAGCGTGAGTGTGGTTACGCTCAAGCTCCGTTTGCTGCGAGCGCGTCCAGTTTCTTTGAGACCAGCTCGTTCAGCAGCGCCGGGTTCGCCTGTCCCTTCGAGACGCGCATCACGTTGCCGACAAAGAAGGCAGCGACGGTCTTCTTGCCTGCGATGTATTGCGCGACCTGCTTGGGATTGGCGGCGATCACTTCATCGATCATGGCTTCGATCGCACCGACGTCGGAGATTTGTTTCGGCTTGTCGCGCTCATAGACTTCGGCGAAGTCCTTGCCCTCCGCGAAGCAGCTGTCGAGGAGCTGCTTGAGCATTTTGCTGGAGAGCTCGCCTGATTCGGCCAGGTCGGCGGCCGTGGCAATTCCGGAGAGCGAGACAGGCGACTGCTCGAGTTCGAGATTCGCGGCCTTGAGCCGGCCGGTGAGCTCGCTGGTGATGAGCGAGACTACGCGCTTCGGGCTCTTGGCTGCACGTGCGGCCTTTTCGAAGCTGTCGGCGAAGGCGCGACTGGCAGTGAGGGTCATGGCGTCCTGCGGGCTGATCTCATACTCGGCGATCATGCGGGCGCGGCGCGCTTCGGGCAGCTCCGGCAGGTCGCCAAGGATGTTGCTTTGCCACACACTGCCCACCACCAGAGGGGGAAGGTCCGGCTCCGGGAAGTAGCGGTAGTCGTGCGCCTGCTCCTTGGAGCGCATGGAGTAGGTGCGGCCCTCCGCGTTGTTCCAGAGACGCGACTCCTGAACCACGCGGCCGCCCGATTCAAGAACTTCGATCTGACGCTCGATCTCGTACTCCAGGGCGGCGCGGATGTAGCGGAAGCTGTTTACGTTTTTGACCTCGGCCTTGGTGCCAAAAACAGCTGCGCCCTTGAGCATGACGCTCACGTTGGCATCGCAGCGGAGGCTGCCTTCTTCCATGTTGCAGTCGCTGACTCCGGTGTACAGCAGGATTTCTTTCAGCCGGGTGAGGTACTCGAAGGCCTCGTCCGGCGTGCGGAGGTCGGGCTCGCTGACGATCTCGATCAGGGGCGTGCCGCAGCGGTTGAGGTCGATATAAGTGCGGGAAACGGAGTCTGCGAAGCCGTCATGGAGGCTCTTGCCCGCGTCTTCTTCCATATGGAGGCGAGTGATGCCGATGCGTTTGGTTTCGCCGAGGGCGTCGGGGATGTCGATCCAGCCGTGCTCGGCCAGCGGCAGATCGAATTGGGAGATCTGGTAGCCCTTGGGGAGATCGGGATAGAAATAATTCTTGCGGGAAAAGACGCTGGTCTCACGAATCTCGCAGTTGATGGCCTGTGCCGCCAGCACCGCGAGCTCGACGGCGTGGCGGTTGAGGACCGGCAGAGCGCCGGGGAGGCCGAGGCAGACGGGACAGATGTGCGAATTGGGCTCGCCGCCATAGCGGTTGATGCAGCCGCAGAAGGCCTTGGTCTCCGTGAGCAACTGGACGTGGACCTCAAGCCCGATGACAGGCTGATATTTGGCGAGGATTTCGGGCGCAAGTGCCGTCATTGTCGACATATTCACTTCGATTCTAGCAACTTCGAGGCAGCCCTCCGGCTGCGGTTTGAGCATCAGAGAAGCAATGCGTACAAGCTTTCGCCGCAGGTCGCCCGAGCCGAAGCCCAAAGAGGGGCAGCAGAAGCATTTAGAACGGCCCAGCGCTCAGGAGATTTACGAGCAGGTTCAAAACAATGCCAGGCAGGAGCTCGGACGATCCAGTTTGTCGCTGGCAATCTCCGGATTTGCCGGCGGCATCTTCATGGGTCTGTCGGCACTCGGGAATGCAATTGCGGTCGCGATGCTTACACCGGCAGGCGGAAGCCCCAGCAACAACGCCTTATTCATTGGCAAGATGTTCTACCCGCTCGGCTTCATTGTCGTGATCCTAGGACGTTCGCAACTCTTTACGGAGAACACACTGTACCCTGTCGCGCTGGTTCTCGCGGAGAAGAACCATTTCTGGAACACAATGCGCCTGTGGAGTGTTGTGCTGCCTTCCAATGTTCTCGGAGCGCTGGCATTCGCTGCGCTGGCAACGCTGACGCACGCGCTGCCTGGGCCGCCGCTGCAGGCGCTGGCGCATCTTGGCATGGAAGCCGCCGGGCATCCTGCATCGACGATCTTCTGGTCGGGCGTGATGGGCGGCTGGATCATCGCTACGGTCGCATGGCTGGTTTCGGGGTCGCACTCCATCAGTGGGTCGGTGATGATCATCTGGATGTTGGCCTTTGTCGTCGGCCTCGGCAGTTTTGCGCACAGCATCGCGACGGCGGGAGAGGTCTTCGCGCCAATCCTGGTCGGCATGGCTCCCTGGAGCACATTTCCGCACTGGTTTGTCCCAGCTGTGCTGGGAAACATCTGCGGCGGTGTCGGGATGGTGACCCTGCTCGAGTATGGTCAGGTGGTCGTTGGTGGTGACGCTGATGCCGAAGCGATTCCAGCTCCTGAGAAACAGGAGCAAAAAAGAGAAGAGAAAACCGAATCGATGGCGGCGTAGGCCGGTGACTTCATCAGACTGAGACTCGACCTTCCGCCCATTTCTGAGGGTTATCGGTTGCTGAACCCCGCTCTCGCATCCACTAGAATCAAGGTCAGCAATGATTCTCCCCTTTGTCCGCGAACTGCTGGCGGACCTGGAAAACTCCGTTCCGTTTGAGAGTGTGCGGCGCCACCTGAGCGCCGGCAGCGGGCGAAGACGTGTCTCCGGCCTGACCTTTACCGCTCGCGCGCTGTACCTGCCCTACTTTGTGCGCGCAGCGAACGCGCCCTGCCTGTTGCTGACGGCGGACAACAAGTCGGCCGAGGCGCTGCATGCGGCGATAGCTTCGGCATGCGAGTTGACTGGGGCGATCAGCGCGAGCTCCGTGCTGCGGATTCCGGCGCACGACGTACTGCCGTTCGAGAACCTTTCTCCGCATGCCGAGGTGCAGGAGATGCGCGCGACAGCGCTTTGGAAGATTGCCACAGGAACCGCGCGGCTGGTGATTGCGCCGGTAGAGTCGGCTTGCATGCGGCTGTTTTCGCGGGAGCACTACGCGGGGCTTGGATTACAGATCCGCCGCGGCGAGGAGTACCTGCCCGAGATGCTGGTGGAACACCTGCTTTCCGTGGGCTACACCAAGGTGGACGTGGTGGAGATGCATGGCCAGGTGACGCTGCGCGGCGGGATTCTGGATGTCTACTCGCCGGAGATGGAGTGGCCGGTCCGAGTTGACTTCTTTGGGGACGAGGTGGAGTCGATCCGCCGCTTCGATCCGGATACGCAGCGATCCAACTCGATGCTGGATGAGACCCTGCTGCTGCCGCTGGCTGAGATTCCGGTGACGGAGCGAATTCTGGAGGCCATCAATGCACGGCTGACCCGCGCCGGGCTGGCGGGAGCGCAGCTGGAGGGCGGGGAAGAGCCGGCAGAGCTGCAGACGCATGTCGCGACTCGGACTGGAGAGGCGACCGTCTTTCCCGGGTGGGAGTTCTTTGCTCCAGCCGCCGAACAGGCAAAGACTACGCTGCTGGACCTGATGGGACCGTCGGCCCGGGTGTTTGTGGAAGAGCCTGCGATGGTGATGAACCAGGGCGAGCGCTGGTGGAACAAGGTGGAGCAGCGGCACGACCGGTCGGGGATTGGATCGCTGGTGCGGCCGGAAGACATTTATCTCTCACCGTGGGATTTGGAGGACCGCTTCCGCCGGTTTACGGGAATCGAGCTGGACCAGCTGGGTGCGGTGGACGTGCTGGATCAGGACCGAAGCGAACTTTCCGAGGTGGAGTTTGCGACTCGGCCGACGCAGCGCTTTCATGGCTCGATCCCGACGATGGTGGATCATTTGAAGTCACTGATGGACCAGAATGCACGTGTGCTGCTGACCGCGCCGAACCAGGGCGAGGTGGAGCGGCTGGCGGGACTGCTGCAGGAGTATCAGGTGCCGTATCGCCTGGGCTCGAGGACACAGGCGCCTGGGAGCTCTACGGTGTATTCGGAGACGAGCTACCTGGCGGGCGATCTGCGAACCCCGGTCATTGTTCGCGCGGCGATGACCAACGGCGTTCAGGTGCTAGATCTGCGCGACTCCGATGGCCGTTCAACGGCGCGGCAGGTGGTCGTCTTTGGCGCCAATGATTTGAATGATGAGGCCGACGTGCAGGCGCGGCCGGTGCAGCGCAGAAAATCCAATACGGCTGCGTTTGTCTCGGACTTCCGCGACCTGACGGTGGGCGATTATGTGGTCCACGTGGAGCATGGGATTGCGCGGTACTGCGGCCTGCGGGTGATCGAGGAGCCGAATCAGCCTCCGCTGGAGCTGATGATTCTGGAGTTCGCCGACGACGCGAAACTGTACGTGCCCCTGACGCGGCTGGATCTGATTCAGAAGTACCGCTCGACGGAGAGTGGCCCGGCGCCGCAGTTGAACAAGCTGGGCACCCAGGGATGGCAGAAGACCAAAGCGCGCGTGAAGAAGGCGATGGCGGACATGAGCGCCGAGCTGCTGAAACTGTATGCGCAACGCAAGGCCGCCGTGGGTACCGCGTTCTCACCCGACACGAATATGCTGCGGGAGTTCGAGGACGCCTTCGACTTCAATGAGACCGAGGACCAGCTGACCGCGATTGCGGATATCAAGCGCGACATGGAGTCCGTCCAGCCGATGGACCGGCTGCTGTGCGGGGATGTGGGATATGGGAAGACCGAAGTGGCGATGCGAGCGGCGTTTAAGGCAGTGCAGGACGGCAAGCAGGTGGCCGTGCTGACGCCGACAACCGTGCTCGCGTTCCAACACTATGAAAGCTTCAAACGCAGGTTTGCGAATTTTCCGGTCACGGTGGAGATGATCTCCCGGTTCCGTACGGCGAAGGAGCAGAAGGAAATTCTGGAGAAGGCGGCCGCGGGTAAGATCGATATTTTGATCGGAACACATCGTGTGCTCTCAAAGGATTTGAAGTTTCAGGATCTGGGGCTGCTGATCGTGGATGAAGAGCAGCGCTTTGGAGTACGGCACAAGGAGCGGCTGAAACAGATGCGCGCTCAGATCGACGTGCTCTCCATGTCGGCCACGCCGATTCCGCGCACGCTGCATATGTCGCTGGTGGGATTGCGCGACATGTCTGTGATCGAAACGCCGCCAAAGGACCGGATGGCGATCCAGACCACGGTGGCGAAGTTCGACGAGAAGCTGGTGCGGACGGCGGTCGAGATGGAGCTTGATCGCGGCGGCCAGGTGTACTTCGTCCACAACCGGGTGGAGACGATCTACGACCTTGCGGCTAAGATCCGCGAATTGGTTCCGCAAGCGCGAATCGTGGTGGGGCATGGACAACTGCCGGAGGCGGAGCTCGAGCGGACGATGCTCGCCTTTATGAACCACGAGTATGACGTACTGGTGGCGACTTCGATCATCGAGAATGGGCTGGATATACCGCTGGCAAACACCATCCTCATCAATCGAGCGGACCGGCATGGGTTGAGTGAGCTGTACCAGTTGCGCGGACGGGTCGGGCGCTCCAACCGGCGGGCCTATGCCTATCTGCTGATTCCGCCCGATACGGAGCTGACCGAGATCGCGCGGCGACGGCTGGCGGCCCTCAAAGAGTTTTCCGATCTGGGGGCGGGGTTCAAGATTGCGGCGCTTGATCTGGAGTTGCGCGGGGCAGGCAACATGCTCGGGGGCGAACAATCGGGGCACATCGAGGCCATCGGGTTCGAACTGTACACCTCCATGCTCGAGGAAGCCGTGCGCAAGATGAAGGGCGAGGCGGAGAGGCCTGCGCATGCAGGGACCGCGATTAATCTGGGGATCTCAGTGCGTATCGACGCGAGCTATATCGCGGAGGAGAACCAGCGGCTGCGAATGTATAAGCGGATCGCAGGGGCGGAGGACGACGCAGCCCTGAACGATGTGCGGGCGGAGCTGAAGGACCGCTATGGAGAGCCTCCCGAGTCCGTGCAGAACCTGCTGGCCGCCGGTGAACTGCGCCTGATGTGTGAGCAGCTGGGCATTTCTCAGCTCGATCGCAAGCGCACGCAGATCGAACTGCCGAATCCCAACGGCAACAAGAAGCAGCCGCTGAAGCAGTTTGTGGAGATGCTGCATATCCGGTTCGGCGCCGATGCCGCGGATTCGACTCAGCAGCCGGAGATGGGGAGCGGACCTGTGGATCCGGCGACGATGATGCGGCTGGTTGCCCGGAACTCAAAACGCGGCGCCCAGTTTACGCCGCAAGGGGTGCTGCGCTGGCCGCTGAGTTCGGCGCGAGCCGCAGATGTGCTCTCGGAGACGAGAGCCCTGCTGGAGTCCCTGGCCGCGAAGACGACAGCCTAGCGGTGGCGGAATGCGTGGCGGATATGACTGGCGTCGCGGGTACGGGACGGCGGCGCTACTGTGAAGCCGTCGTCTACGTTTGCACCCTGTGGATACAGGACGACGAAGCGTCCGGCTCCCTCGCCGCTAGAGGCGGTGGGCAGTCCCGACTCAGCGAGCATCAGGTGGAGCATCCGCCGTTCGCGTGCGTTCATTGCAGGGAAAGCATAGGGCTGGCCGCTGGCGCGGACATGCTGGATGGCCGCTGTGGCCGAGTCCCGCAGACGCCGGTCCCGGCTTGCACGAAATCGGTCGGCGTCGAAGGTGACCTGGTCCTGGGACTCGGGGTCGAGGCGAAGAATCTTGATCGAGAGGTGTTCCAGCGCATTCAGCAGCTCGCCATTCTGCCCGATCAGGAGAGGAGTATCGGGGCCAGAGAACTCAACGTGCAGCGTGCGGGGCCCGCTTTCGGATGGATCGCCGCCGATGGAGTTGCCGTTGGATTGTAGACCTTTCGCGCTCCGCAAGGAGACGCGGAACTTGACTCGCAGTCCGGTGCTCGACAATACGCTCTGCAGAAACTGTCCAATTGTCTGTGCTGCCTGAGCCACATCTTGCATAGAGGATTTTTACCTACCGAACAAAAGGGTACAACATTTGGGATGGAAGAAAAATCCACGCCGAACAGCCGGAGATATCCGCGTTCGTACTTGCACTTGCGGAGAATGACTCCGGCGCGCTCGAGCTCTGCTTACTCGCCGCTATGCTCTTCCCGTGCCCCGGGCTCGGGGAAATCGGAGTCGTTGTCCTTGAGAATTTCATCCTGGTCGCGATGGCCGAGCTGACCACGCAACGAGGTCTGGCCGCCCTGGGGCCGGCGGGCAGCTTCAGGGCTACTGTCTTCTACGGCGCCTTTGCGGATTGCTTCATCAGGCTGGGACATCAGGGGGTCTCCTTCGCACGTCAGCGGTTGGATGACGGCTGCCGCATCGTCTGTTGCCCAGCAAGGTGAAGTAAGGAGCAGGATGAGCGCTAGCTCAGGTTTTCCATGAGCTTATTGACGGTGCGATTCATGTCCTTGTCGGAACGGCGGTGCTCGTCGATCTTGGCGATAGAATGCATCACGGTGGTGTGGTGCTTCCCGCCAAACTGGCGTCCGATCTCGGGGAGCGATGCCTCGGTCAACTGCTTGGCCAGGTACATGGCTATCTGCCGGGGTACAACGATCTGGCGTGAATTGTTCTTTTGTTTCAGTTCCGCTACCCTCATGCCGAACTGCTCGGCCACGGCGCGCTGAATGGCTTCGATGGTGATCTTGCGCACCTGGGTATCGATGAACTGCTTGAGACACTGCTGGGCCACGGCAAGCGTAATTTCGACGCCGTGCATGCTGCACCAGGCGATCAGCCGGACCAGCGCGCCCTCGAGCTCACGGACATTGGTGCGCACGTTGCTGGCGATAAAGAGCGCGACATCGGTGGGAAGCTGGGTCTGCTCTGACTCGGCTTTCTTCTGAAGGATCGCCACCTTGGTCTCCAGGTCCGGCGGCTGGATATCAGCGATTAGACCCCATTCAAAGCGGGAGCGCAGGCGGTCTTCAAAATCAGGCAGTTCCTTGGGGGGCCGATCGGAGGCGATGACGATCTGCTTCATACTCTCGTGGAGTGTGTTGAAAGTATGAAAGAACTCTTCCTGCGTGCGTTCCTTGCCGGCCAGGAACTGGATGTCGTCGATCAGAAGCACATCCACGTTACGGAACTTGTCGCGGAAGCTGGTCATCTTCTGGTAGCGAACGCAGTCCACCATCTCATTCATGAACTTTTCGCCTGAGACGTAGCAGATGGCGGCCTGGTTCTGGCGACGTTTCACATCGTGTCCGATGGCGTGCATTAGGTGGGTCTTGCCCATGCCGACGCCGCCGTAGAGGAAGAGCGGGTTGTAAGCCTTGGAAGGGCGTTCCGCCACTGCCTGTGCGGCAGCAGTCGCAAACTGGTTTCCGCTCCCGATGACGAATGCGTCGAACTGATAGCGTGCGTTCAGCTGGGAGGCGGTATTCCAGTCGAAACGCGACTGCTCTGGCTGTGGTGCAGGCAGCGTGGGTGTGCGCCGGACCGCGGATGCATTGGAGGCGTGAGCAGGCATGGGCGCGAAGCCGCCGTCTTCGCGCACGCGTGACGACACGGAGTCATGCTGCGGGGTTGTGAATACGACTCCTTCGATCTCAAGTCCCAGATTGTCGACGGCTTCCTGGATTAGATCGGTGTACTTCTCGCATACATCCTGGAACTCGGCCGAGGGAATGCGGACGTAGAGTGTCTTGCCTTGCAGATGGGAGAACCTCGTAGGCTTCAGCCATGTCTCGAATGACTGACGGTTGATCTTTTTTTCGAGCGCCGCCAGAATCCGCACCCATGAATTCAGCACAGCGGTGGCCGTCGGAACGAATGACATGCTTTCAATTCCTTCTTGGGCTGGAGCCCAAGTTTTCTCTCTGTCAGAGGCGAACATTTTCGAAACCAATCAGCCCACGATCGACTGCAAAAAAGCAACAAAGACTCCGAACCGCCATACATGGCGGCTGGGCCGAAACGCTGGTTGCTAGAGATCTTCGCGCCGGATCGGAGCGAACCTGTGCGAAGAGAAACGACAACGAAACCAGATGCAAAAAGTCGCCGTAACGGCGATTCACACTTGCTAAGCGGGTTTGATAGTAGCACGGATGCACGACGCGATTTCAAGTGATTCGGCGACAAAAATATCCTTTGCACCATTCCTTGTGAAGGGCAGCAGACGGCGTTGTAACCGCTGCCATGTCAGCAGTTGGAGATAGCTGACCGAGCGCGTGGGGATAGGGCCGCCGCATCCCACTCTTGTGGAATGCGCTTGGGATTCGGGCGCTGATTCGGGTATACTGAGGAACTGTTGCGATCAGCAAGAAATTGAGCAGGAGTCCACTGAAATGCCCAAGCGTACCTTCCAACCGAACCGGCGCCGCCGCGCCAAGACGCACGGATTTTTATCCCGGATGAAGACCAAGGCCGGAGCCGCGGTGCTGAGCCGCCGGAGAGCCAAGGGTCGTCATAAGATCGCGGTCAGCGCAGGGTATCGCGACTAGCGTTTCGGCCGGACGTTCCGGCCGGAGCCAAGTCCTCTCGCCCCATGATTACCGCCTCCAATCGACTGCGAAGGCATGGGGATTACCAGCAGGTCTATCAGTCCAGCCGCAAGCGGTTTGGAAAGCAGATGAGCTACTTCTTCCTGCTACGACAGCCGCAACACCCTTCTCCTAAGCATGCAGGCAGCTGCTCGATCACTGGTCCTCGGGTAGGGCTGACGGTGAGCCGTGCCATGGGTAAGGCGGTCCAGCGCAACCGCATCAAGCGGAGAATGCGTGAGGCGGTTCGGCGACACCTCTGCGAGTTAAAGGCACCCGTGGATGTCGTGTTGCATCCGGGGCGTCGCGCTACCCAGATTGATTTCTCATTACTGGAGCGGGATGTCGCGCAGGTATTCCAGGCCATTCAGCAGGAAGCGGACCGGCAGCTTCGCGCAACAGGCATCCCGTGTGACCGAGGGATCGCGTGAAGAACGCAGATCGAATTCACTCGCGAGCGGCCAACACTCTATTTTGGGCCTACAAACGCTTCTTTTCTCCCGTACTCCACGCGGTTGCGCCGAGTCGTTGCCGGTATCTACCCACATGCTCGGAATATGCCTTCACGGCATGGACCCGTTTTGGCGTTCTCCGTGGAAGCTGGTTGGCTGCACGTCGCGTGGCGCGGTGTCATCCATGGACGAACGGAGGACTTGATCCAGTGCCGGACTCAGTGCCGCCGGAGTCCGCTGCAAAGCTTTCTTCGCATTAGCAATTACCATAGGAATGTGGCCGGGCGATTCGCCGCATTCCATTCAGCCTAGAACAGGACGATCGATACTTTGGCAGAGATCAGCAACCCTAACCAGCAGGGCGGACAAGACGGCAGGTCGTTGATGACGATCATGCTGGTCTTCATGGCCATTCTCTTCGGCGTTCAGTACTACCACACCAAGATAAGTCCACCCCCGCCCCCGTCCAAGACGGCTGCGTCCCAGAGTTCCCCTTCCCAGAGTCCAACGAGCCAGTCGCCTGCTCCTCCGGAGGCCGCAACGCCGGCAGTCCAGCCTCCCACAACGGCTCAGCCTGCCGTAGTTGCGTCCTCAGAAGCGACGACGACGATCGAGAACAAGTATTACCGAATCAAATTCTCCAATCGTGGTGCGCAGGTTGTCAGCTGGATGCTAAAGGGTCCGCAGTTTACCGACAACCAGGGGAAGCCACTGGAACTGGTGAATACGCAGGCCGCCAAGCTGCTCGGATACCCGATGTCGCTCTACAGCTATGACGGCGCAAGCCTGCCTATTTCATCGATACGGCGGGATAACAAGACGGTCACGGCAACTCTGGCGGGCAATATACCGGCTGGGGTGAGCGGGCGCTCAGTCTCGATCAATGGCGTGAGCGATAGCAGCTTCGATGGGACCTACGTGGTCAGCCAGACTGCCGCAAACACGATTACCTATTCGCAGGACTACGGTGACAACGCTGCCAGCAGCGGCGGTACGCTCGCGACCGTCAATGGCCAAACCGCTGAAGCGCTCAACCGTGCGCTGTTTGTGTCGTCGGAGTCGGGGGACCTGACTGCTCCTGCTGCGGTGACCTTCAAGTACTCCATGGGCGACCTGCAGGCGACGAAGACGTTTTCATTTGATCCGAATACTTACGTGATCCATGCCGAGGTGCTGGTAACGCGGGGAGGTCAACCCGTTCGGGCGCTGCTGAGCTGGCCGGGAGGATTTGGCGATCAGAACGAGGATTACAGCGGCAGAGGCTATGCGGATTCCCAGATCAATACGGACAAGAATGGAAGCGACGATCACCTTGCGCCAAAGAAGATTTCAGGCGGCGAGACACTGAACGGTCCCTTTGACTGGGCGGGAACCAGCGATCTCTTCTTTGCGGCTGTCTTTCTGCCGGATTCGCCGGCGACCGCGACTGTGGCTACGCTTCACAGCCAGATCGATGTCTCGAAAACGCTCAAGCGCGTGGGCTTCGGTTCAGGCTCAGCTCCAACCAAGGCCGTATTGCAGCCGGTGCTGGGCGCAGCGATGGGTGACGTAAGCGGCGAAAGCCGGATGAATATCTTCGTTGGCCCTAAAGCGATCAATGTACTGAAGCAGGTTCATGCGACTAATCCGAAGATCACCCTGGAGCCGATGCTTGAGTTTGGATTCTGGGGTTTCATCGGCAAGTACCTGTTCATTGCGCTGCAGTTCATCCACAGATTTGTTGCGAACGTGCCGGGATCCTGGGGCTGGGCGATTGTTCTGTTGACAATTCTGATTAACGTGCTGGTTCTGCCGGCCCGCATCAAGAGCATGCAGAGCGCGTTGAAGATGCAGCGGATTCAGCCGCAGATGGACGCCATCAAGGAGAAATACAAGAAGTACAAGGTTACCGATCCGAAGCGCAACGAGATGAACGCCGAGATCATGGAGCTGCAGAAGAAGCATGGGGTGAACATGTTTGGCGGCTGCATCCCCACGCTGGTTACGCTGCCGCTGCTGTATGCGTTCTTCACCATGCTGCCGCGTGTTGTGGAACTTCGGCACGCCACGTGGCTCTGGCTTCCAGATCTGCAGGCAGCCGACCCGTGGCATATTTTGCCGATCCTTACGATTCTGTTCCAGTTCCTCTCGCAGTACTACACGCCCTCGCCGGGTGTCGATCCGCAGCAACAGAAGATGATGGCGTTCATGATGCCTGCCATCTTTGGCTACATGACTTGGAACTACGCGTCTGGCATTGCTTTGTACTGGCTTCTGGGCCTGCTGATCGGTGTGGCGCAACAGATGGTCATGAATCGCACCTCGCTGGGCCGCGAGATGCGCGAGATTGCGTTGAGAAGGGCGGCACGCAAGAAATGACGGATCACGGGGCCCTGCGATTTGCATCCAACAGCAGGAATATACCTAGTGAGTAAGTGAGGACTCCGGTTCGATGGCGCCAAAGAAGATACGCAAGGCAGTATTTCCGGCAGCAGGTCTGGGAACCCGATTTCTACCCGCAACCAAAGCCATTCCTAAGGAGATGCTCTGCCTTGTAGACAAGCCGCTGATCCAGTATGGGGTGGAAGAAGCGGTCGCCGCGGGCTGCACGGAGATCATTATAGTGACCGGCCGCGACAAAGCGGCTATGGAAGACCACTTCGACTCCAGCCCGGAGCTGGAGTACGCGCTGGCGGCGAAGGGCAAGCAGAAGCTGCTTGACTCGGTACACGCTGTATCCAAGCTTGCGAAGATTATTTATACGCGCCAAGCCGAGCCGCTCGGGCTGGGGCATGCCGTGCTGATGGCGAAAGAAATTGTCGGCGACGAGCCGTTTTGCGTGCTGCTGCCCGATGACATTGTGGATGCCGCTGTGCCCTGCATGAAGCAGTTGGTGGAAGCCTTCGAGCAGACCGGAAGCAGCATCCTGGCCTCGGAGGTGATCGAGGGACGGGCCATTTCTGCTTATGGCGTTCTGGATTGCGCGCCTGATCCTAGAGATCCTCGGCTGCTGGACGTCAAGGGCATGGTGGAAAAGCCGAAGCTGGAAGAAGCTCCCTCGAACAACGCCATTATTGGGCGCTATATCCTGACGCCGAAGATCTTCGAGATGATCGAGCAGCTGACGCCCGGGGCCGGAGGTGAGCTCCAGCTGACCGATGCCATCAAAGCGCTGCTGCAGCATGAGAAGGTTTATGGATTCCACTACGAAGGAAAGCGGCACGACGCGGGCGATAAGCTCGGCTTCCTGAAGGCTACCGTTTCCCTGGCCGTGAAACGCCAGGATCTCGGTCCAGAGTTCCGGGAGTGGTTGAAGAGCTTTCCCGTTCAATGAACGGAGCTGGTGTTCGTCCGCATCTGTGGACGCCTGGCGCACCATTTCCTATGATGGGGAGACCCGGGCAGCCGCAATGTGCTCTCACCTGAAAGGACCTGATGAATCTCCGGCGTCTGATGTCAGCGGCATCTGTTCTGATATGTTCGCTGAGCAGTTATTCTCAGGCCCCGAACGTTCGGATTCGAATCGTCGCCGACCTCACCGAAGCGCCCAGAAAGCTATATCACGCCGAGATTGATATCCCGGTGAAACCCGGTCCCTTGACTTTGATTACACCGGAGTGGATCCCAGGCGAACACCGTCCGAGTGGGCCGGTTGAGAACATCAGCGGAGTGGTATTCACGGCCAATGGGCAGACTCTGCCTTGGCGGCGTGATGCGGTAAATCTGTTTGCGTATCATCTGACCATCCCAAACGGTGTAACGAATGTTCATGCGCACGTGGACTGCATCGTGACTTCGCGCGCCAGTACCAAGATAGCTGTGCTGGAGTGGGAGAAGCTGCTGTTGTATCCAGCAAACGTTCCGGTGAGAGACATTCCCGTGGAGCCTTCCGTCACGGTGCCACCTGGATGGGGTACTGGAACCGCATTGACGCCGATATCGAGTGCGCAAGTCCCACCGGCCACGACCGGTATCGATGAATCGGCACATGAGCCTATGGCAGGCAGCAAGACCACGCGATATGCTGCGACGACAGTCGAGCAGCTCCAGGATTCGCCTGTGATTGCTGGCCAATACTTTCACGAGTTTACGCTGGCGCCGGAGATCAGCCCGAAACACTTCATCGACGTCGTTTCGGACGACGAGGATGACGCGAACCTCCGTCCTGAACTGCTGGCTGAGTTAACCAATCTTGTGCGAGAGGCGAGCGCAATTTACGGTTCGCATCACTACAACGTGTACCACTTCCTTCTGACCCTCTCGGATACAGCGGGTGGTGAAGGCCTTGAACATGGGCAGTCTTCGGATAATGGAGTCGATGAGAAAGCGTTCTCCGATGCCGCGCATCAGCTGGGGGATGCGGACCTGCTGCCACACGAATTTACCCATTCATGGAACGGCAAGTACCGCAGGCCGGCGCGGCTCTATCAACCGGACTTCGCCACCCCGCAGCAAGGAGATTTGCTGTGGGTCTATGAAGGGATGACGCAGTACCTGGGACATGTCCTTGCAGCGCGTTCCAGGTTGTTTTCGCCGGAGCAATATCGCGACATTCTAGCTATGAGCGCGGCCAATCTGGATGCGAGGCGCGGCAGGGAGTGGCGCAGCACCGAAGACACGGCGATCTCTTCCAGTGTTCTTCGAAGTGTGAACCCTGCCTGGAGCAACTGGCGTCGCGGGCAGGACTACTACCAGGACGGTGAGCTGGTTTGGCTTGACGTGGATACACTGATTCGAAAGCTGACGAACGGGGCGAAGTCGCTCAGCGATTTCACGCGTGTTTTCCTGGGCAAGGGAGGCACTACGGGCCCAATGATCGTCCCGTATGAACTACCGGAAATTGTTGCGGACCTAAATCAGATCGCCCCTTATGATTGGGCGAAGTTCTTCCATGATCGGATTGCGAGTATCAATACTCATGCCGACCTCGACGGGCTCGAGCGCAGCGGCTACAAGCTGATCTATAACGACAAGCCGAACAAGAGTGAAGCAGCTCTCGCAGCCGGGAGCCGCGGCGGAACCACGATGAATGCCTGGTACTCACTGGGCATTCGTATCAGTTCCGATGGGACCATCGGTGATGTCCGATGGGACGGCCCCGCAGATAAAGCAAAGCTGTCGCCCGGACAGAAGATTTTTGCTGTGAATGGCGTGGTGTATTCCAGCGGGGTTCTTCGCGACGCCATTCGGCACGCCAAAGGAAATAGCGAACCGATTCACCTGATTCTGCAATCCAACCGGTTTGTGTCGCTCGCCGATATCGACTACCACGACGGAGAGCGTTACCCGGCACTGGTCAAAATCGACGGTGCCCCCGATGTCCTGGACGAGATTACCAAGCCTGTGGCGACTGCCGGGCCCACACAATAGGGTCTGGACCGGGATTCTCGTAAGATGGATGCAATGAAATATTTGATTGCACTGCTGGCGATCGCGGGAGCTGTCATTAGTTGGGAGGCCCTTCGTGTCCACCTGATGGATCCAGGGGCGGCTCCACCCTGCGCTGTCTCGGAACACTGGGACTGCGGAGCCGTGAATCACAGCAAGTATGCTGTGTTTCCGCCGCTCACCCTGGATGATCTGGACGAAAATGGAGTGCCAAAGCCAGGGGGCCACCACATCCCGATTGCTACGATCGGCATTGTTGGATATCTGGCGATCGGCATCGCTGCATTGTTCGGCCGCTTCTGGATTGTGCTGGAACTCAGCCAGATTGGGTTCTTCTGCGCCTTATTTCTCAGCTATATCGAGAAATACATCCTGCAAAAGTGGTGCATCTACTGCGTGTCGTCCCAGGTGACTGTGACGGTGATCCTGCTGCTCAGTATTGTGGCTGTGGTTCTGGAGAGGCGGCGCATAAAGCGATCCATCCCGGAACCCGCAATGGTCTCGTAACCTATGTGGCCCAGGTTACTGCTGGAAATCCTTCCGCACCTGTCTCGACTTGTCCCGGCGGCGGACACGTATCTCAGTACCCGACGGAAGAGCGATGAGGCATTGCAGGCTGCACTTAGCTCACTCGGAGATGAGGTCCGTAGCGGATTTGCAAGGGTCGTTGATGACCAGGGCGCTCGAGATCGCAAGTTGGAAACGCAGATTGCTGCTCTGAAGGGCTTCGCAGCCGAACTGGCAGATGCCCGTAGCGCGACTGATCATCTGGAGACCCGTCTTGCCGCCGTAGAAGGCCGCTTGGTCCTGATGACACGCCTGCTGTGGGCCGTCCTCGCCGTGCTGGTGTGCGGAATTGGCGTGATGGCGTTTCGCGCCCTGCACTGATGCGGGATTCGGCTGTTGCGATTGATGCAGCGGATAGAATTGAGAGATGGGTATCAGTACTCAGCAGGCCTTCGACTGCTTCCGCAGCGACGATCTGATTGGCATCGGCATGGAGGCCGACGCCGTCCGGCGGCGGATGCATCCCGAAGGCGTCGTCAGCTACCGATGTCTGCACGAGGTCGACGTTGCTTCGGCATTGCGGCCTTCAAGTGGTGCTTCTGCGGCCACCTCTACGGCTCTTCGTTTGAATTGTGTGACGGCCGAGTCGCTGAGCCTCGTGGGAGAGCTGTGCACGGAGCTTCGGTCAAGCCGCCCGGAAGGTTGGATTGAGGTCGGGCTGCAGTCTCGGACTGTCGATTCGGAGACGGCAAAGTGGCTCCCGGAGTGGCGCAATCGCGGAGTAGATTCTGTGTTCGTCGACCCACGTGAGGAAAATGGGGATTATGCGGCAGTTACGGCAGTCGCCTTGTCGATTCACCGGGCGGCTCACGCGATCGGCATGCGAACGGCCCTGGGCGTCGCTTTCGGGTGTGGGGAGTCTCTTCAGGATCGGCTTAAGTACCTTGAGGCGGCACGCCAGGTACAGGAAGAATCCGGTGGATTCGCCGCGTTTGTGATGCTCGGACTCGATGCTCCCGGGGGAAGAGAACTGGACGGCGCCACCGCGGTCGAGCGGCTCAAAATGCTCTCGGTCGCGCGCATGTTTCTGGATAACATCGCCCATGCGCAGTCCGGCCGGTCCGGTGCGGGGCTCAAGGTGCTGCAGACCGGACTGCGTTTTGGCGCCAATGATGCCGAGCTACGGCTCGGACAACCTGGCGTGACAGAGCAGGACCTCCGACGTGTGATTCGAGACGCGGGCTTCCGTCCGGTGGAACGCGACGGGTCCTATTCGACTCTCTTCCTCAATTAGGCTCCGCGTTCGAAAAACTGTATCGCGTAGAATCGACAGCAACGGCAAGCATGCCCTGGAGCACTCTCCTGCCATTCCTTCTTTTCAAGCTGCATTCGCCCCTGGCAATGCTCGCTGCATCCCGGGGGTTGGGGCATTACATCCACACTCATTACGGGGACCATACGTTCCGGGGCCTGTATCGCTGGAATGCATTTGATATGGCGATGCTGGTGCCCTACTTTGTCGTGATGGTGATCCTCGCTTTTTACGGGATTCACCGCTACCAACTGGTGTGGTTGTACTATCGCAACCGCAAGAACGCGGCAAAGTGGAATGAGCCCGGAGGCAATTTCCGCGAAGAGGATCTTCCCTTCGTCACGATTCAGCTTCCCATTTATAACGAGCAGTTTGTGGTGGACCGTCTGATTGATGCGGTGTGCCGTCTGGAATACCCGCGCGACCGATTCGAGATCCAGGTCCTGGATGATTCGACGGACGATACGGTGGAAGTTGCGGCGAAAATTGTCCAGCGGTATGCAACGGGTTTTGCCGGGATGGACCCGCAGCCGATATTCCATTTGCACCGAACCAATCGTCACGGTTACAAGGCAGGTGCTTTGGATGAAGGCCTGAAGGTGGCCCGCGGCGAGCTCATCGCGATCTTCGATGCAGACTTTGTGCCTCCTCCCGACTGGCTGCGCAAGGTGGTTCCGCATTTCGCCGAGGTCGGGATCGGCATGGTGCAGACGCGCTGGACCCACCTGAATCGGAACTACAACTTCATGACGCAGGTAGAAGCCATTCTGCTCGACGGCCACTTTGTGCTGGAGCATGGCGGAAGGTCCCGCGCTGGGGTGTTCTTCAACTTCAATGGGACCGCCGGTATGTGGCGGCGCGAGTCTATCGACCAGGCTGGGGGATGGCAGCACGACACATTAACCGAGGACACAGATCTCAGTTACCGAGCGCAGCTGAAGGGATGGAAATTTAAGTATCTCCAGGATGTGGAATGCCCGGCGGAATTGCCGATTGAGATGACGGCATTCAAGACGCAGCAGGCGCGCTGGGCAAAAGGGCTGATTCAAACAGGCAAGAAAATTCTGCCCCGGGTGTTGAAGAGCGATGCTCCATGGCATACCAAGCTGGAGGCGTGGTACCACCTCACAGCGAACATCAGTTATCCGCTCATGATTGTGCTGAGCGCGCTTTTGATGCCTGCGATGATCATTCGCAGTTGGCAAGGCTACATTCAGATGCTGCTGATCGACCTGCCTCTGTTCATTGCAAGCACGATGTCGGTTTCCACCTTCTATCTGGTTAGCCAGAAGGAACTGCATCCCAAAACCTGGTACAAGACGTTCCTCTACGTTCCCGTGCTGATGGCCTTGGGTGGCGTGGGTCTGACAATTACAAATGCCATTGCCGTGATGGAAGCTGTATTTGGGGTGAAGTCCGCGTTTGCCCGCACACCCAAGTACCGGGTACGGGCGAAGGGCGAGAAGACGCAGGCGAGGGTCTATCGGAAGCGTCTCGGAATTGTGCCCTGGATTGAGCTGGCTTTGGGAGCGTTCTTCGCCTGGATGGTCTGGTACGCGATTACAACGGAAAACTACTTCACGGTACCGTTTCTGCTGCTGTTCGTCTTCGGCTACTGGTACACAGGCCTGCTAAGCCTGCTACAGGGAAGGTTCGATCGCAAGGACTCTGCCGGTTCCAGCATGCACGAGAAACCGTATCCCGTCGGTATTTGAAGCAGCCTTAAAGCGGGAAGGTCCGGCGGAATCGCCGGACCTTCCCGCGTAAGTGGCTAATGCTTAGAAGCGGATACCTACCTTGATGGGGAAGTAAGTGGTCCGGTTGCTGTTCGCCGGGAAGTAATTGAATCCCATGTAGGACTGCCCAAAGGGAGTGTTCGAATTGGCGGCGGTTAGCCCGGTTCGCTGCTTGTTGAAGATGACTACATATCTTGCCTCAACAAAGAAGCGCTGGCCGGAGAATCTGGAGAACTTGTAGGTGAGCCCCAGTCCACCGTTCACGCCAGGCGCGTTGCTTGTGTAATGGTCGATGACCTGATTGGCCTGATACTGATAGCAAAACCCGAAATAATCGCAATACTGGCCGGTTGCGGGGAGGGTGAAGTTCGTCACCTTGTGATAGAAGCCACCGCCGACCACCGCGTAGGCCCCAAGGGAGCCTTGGCCAACAAGCGAGAAGGTTGGGTCCAATGTCAGTGACCAGATGTGGGCATTACCGTCCAGCCCGGCGCCTTGCGTGCCGTAAAGAAAGTCCTGATTGGCAATTGTGGAGCCCTGAAGTCCCAAGCGGTCGTAATCGACCTGCAGCATGACCCCAACGCTCTGGCTGAAATTGCGCCCCGCTCCGACCTCGAATCCATAGCTTGGGGTGTAGTACTTGTGGGTATTTCCTGACGGTATAGTTCCGCCGCCGCCTATGACGAAGGCGAACTTGTTGGATCCATCCGCATTGGTGTGGCTGTCGCTGTAGCGTGGACGGCCGTAGCGCCTGCGCGGCGGCGGTTGAAAGCTGTTCAGCGCAGTAGCGTCGAGCGTAAGGTGTTCCCCGCTGTCGGAGTCCAGCGAAGACGAGCTGCTGGATGAGGAGTCAAAATAGTCGCTGGCAGCAGCAGCTGCATAGGTCTTGAGTGGCGTGGTGAAGGCCGGTTTGGCAGATGAAAGCTGCTGCGCCTGGAGCAACGATCCGGCGCCGGCAAAAGCAAGAACGATTGTCGCCGTGCGGCTCGCAGTGGAGAGAAGGCTACGCCTTGTTTGCATTTCCGATTGACTCCCTTTTTGGTGCAAAGTCCTTCCTGAGGTTGCGAACCCGAAGGAGGTGAAGATGTTGCGCTGAATAGAAAACCTGCAATATCTCCATTTTTACTCATAAGACGCAGCAGCACCGCATTTGGATCGTTTTGTGCAAGTAATTGTGAAGAAAGGCCCCTGACCAAGGAAACGCCCCGCAGACAATCTACCTCTGTCTGCGGGGCGTTGCATGACAGCACCAGTGGCCGACGCATTCTAGTGAATGTCGAACTGCTCCGGATGCAGGCTCGGATCGCTCTTCACCAGGATGGTCTTCCCAACCATGTCTTCCATCTCCTGGAGCCACTTCGCACCGGATGACTTCAATTGCTTCACCACCTCGGGATGGACGCGCAACATGACGTCGCCGCGGTCCAGGTGCTTCTGCATCTTGCGCATCTCGATGTAGATGTCATTGCACACTGTCACCGGCGACTTCACCATGCCGGTGCCGGAGCATACCGAGCAGGGCACCGAGAGCGTCCGCTCTAGGGATTGCTTCACGCGCTTGCGCGTGATCGCTACCAGTCCGAAGTCATTGAACTGCAGTACCTTTGAGGGAGCGCGATCCTTCTTCAACTCGTCTTCCAGTGCCGCCATCACCCGGTTCCGGTTCTTGCGCTCATCCATGTCGATGAAGTCGATGATGATAATGCCGCCCAGATCGCGCAGCCGGATCTGCCGGACGATCTCGGGAATTGCATCGAGATTCGTCTTCACAATGGTGTCTTCGAGCCGCGCTGTCTTACCGACAAACTTCCCGGTATTGATGTCGATTGCAACCAGCGCCTCAGTTTGGTTGATGACGATCGAACCGCCCGATTTCAGCCACACCTTGCTCTTGAGAGCCTTGTTGATCTCGTCGCTGATTCCGAACTGCTCAAAGAGCGGTGTCTCTTTGGTGTAGAGCTTGACGCGCCGTATGAGCGAAGGCTGGAAGCGCTGCAGAAACCGAAGGACGCGTTCGTATTCAGTCTCTGTGTCCACCCAGATGGCAGAAAAGTTATCCGTCACCTGGTCGCGCAGAATGCGCTCGATCAAGTTCAGATCGTGGTAGATCAGCGCGGGAGATTTCGATGAGTCTGAGCGGGTCTTAATGTCGCTCCAAAGATTCAGCAGGAAGCGCAGATCGCTGCGCAGCTCGTCTTCGCTCGCGCCTTCCGCCGCCGTTCGTACGATGAACCCGCCGCTGGCCTCGCCCTTTTCGCTCAGCAGGATTTCCTTCAGGCGGCGTCGTTCTGCGTCTGAATCGATCTTGCGCGATACGCCGGTGTGGTTCACTGTCGGCATGAAGACCAGGAAGCGGCCTGGAAGAGCGATGTGCGAAGTGATACGCGCGCCCTTTTTGGCGATCGGTTCTTTGGCGATTTGAACCAGGATCTCCTGTCCAGGCTTCAACAGATCGCTGATGGCCGGCAGATTGGTAGATTGCACGGAGTGCCGGGCACGGCCATTTCCATTTCCGTGTCCATGGCGGTCCCCGCGTCCCTTTCTGCCATCGCGGCGCTCGCGTCGTCCGCGTCGTTCGCCTTCTCGATGGGGTGCGGGCTCGGTAGAAGCAGCTTCACTGGGCGCCTCTTCCTCGTCACTTGAACCCGAGTACTCGTACTCATCCGGGTCTTGCGTAGAATCGGCTTCGTCCAGTTCCTCTTTTGGCGCACCTGCATACGCTCGCGGGCTCTCGTACTCCTCCAGCTCTTCGAGTGTCTCTTCGTCGAGCTCGTCGCTCTCAGGCTCATGCCGGGTGATCTGGTCAATGGACATCTCGCGCAGCATCACGCCCAGATCAGCAGTGCCTTCGAGCACCTCATCTTCATCGTCGATCTCCTCGATGGAACTGGCCTGCAGGGTGGTGATCGGCTCTGCGGGCAGGCCCTCCAGTTCCGAAGAAGACTCGGTCTCGAAATCCTCCGCCGCATCTACTGCGTGCTCGTGCAAGATTGGGGATGTTTCGTCCGAACCCACCGCACTACTGGAACTGGCGGCATCGTCGACGATCGGAGTTGGTTCCGAGAGCATCTCTCCGGCTGGAAAAGTGGAGGTCACGTCATGCGCCAGCGACTCCGTTGGCTCAGAGGCCGGAGTTTCTGCTGTGAGTTCATCGGCAGCTTCGCTCTGCGGCTCGGTCGGTTCCATCACTGGCACATTGCGAAACTCGCGTAGCGGCACCGGGTCAACGCGGAAAGATGCGGATGCATTCTCCGGCTCGTACTCCATGTCCGCTGGAATCTCTGCTGCTTGAGCCTGCTGCTCAAAGCTTGAGGGCGCCGCTTCAGCGGCCGGAGAGATCGAAGCAGTCTCTGCAACTGCTTCAGGGGGGAAGCTCGCAGCCGCCTGCGTCTCTTCCCGCTGCTCTGGCGCTTGGATTGGGGCACTCGCCGGAGGGGCAGATTGGGGACGCTGTCGCGATCCGCCGCGGGAAAGTGTTTCGCCCGGCAGTACTGCGCCCCCATCCCAACCCGTCGCTACATCGGTGTACAGGGTTGCGGGACGAGCCAGCGGCGTGAATGCCCCTGAAGCGTTATCGGTTGATGCCAAAGCTGCCGCTGGGGCGGCTTCCGACTGTCCACCATCTTTTCTGTACTTCGAGAGAGACTCGCCTGGCAAAACGATGGGTTCAGTCGAAGCGACAGCATGAAGATCCGGATATGCGTCCTCGACCGGCCCCGTTCCCTCGGGCTCATCGTTGCGGATTCCATACAGCTCGGACCGTGAAGGCGCAAAGCCGCGCGGAAAGCGTGCGGGGCGGCGACCTCGTTCCTGATCGCCTCGCCCTTGATCGCCCCGGCTCCGGTCCCCGCGTCCCTGCCGCTCTCCATATTGATCATGGCTGGCTGCAGCTGCATCATTTTGGATTTCAAAATCGTCAGGGGCCGCTACAGCTTCGTTTCCGGGTTCCCCTTGCTGCTCTCTGGGATTTGGGCGGACCGCATCCGGGCCTTGTGTGCCACGACCGCGGCGGCGGCCACGGCGTCCTCGCCAGCGGCGGCTGCCGTCGGCACCCGGAGCTCCCTGACCGATCTCGTCGGAAGGAGGTGCACCCTCCAACTCGCTTTCGTCCTCGTCAGCTTCCGATCTTGTCGCATTGTTCTGGTGGCTCTCGCGGTCGGGAGGAGATGCAATTTCCGAGCTGCCGTTCCGTGGCTGGCGGTCACGTCCACCGCGTCGGCCTCGTCCACCGCGCTCGCCTTCCGTCGATTGACGCGGCGCCGATGTGTCGAACTCCTCGGGATCCGCTGCTTCCTCGAGAAAATCGGTGATGTAAAGGAATGCGTCGCGGTCCAGGCCAATATCGACAAATGCGGATTGCATGCCGGGCAGCACACGGGTCACGCGACCGTTGTAGATGGAACCTGCAAGGGTATATTCGTTTTCGCGCTCGTAGTAAATCTCCGAGAGCGCTTCTTCTTCAACAATCGCCAGACGCGTTTCATGCGGCGTACTGGATATATAAATTTCTTTCGACATGAACCTGCTCTTTCTGCTCGTTCCGCACTTCTGGACGGAGTCGAGCGACTGGCAGGCCGAAATTAACGGGAGCTTCGCAGTTCGCTAGGCGTCCCTCCCCGGTGGGCCGAACAGGATTCGGGGTCTGGAAGCTGTGTAGACCGATGGGCACAGACGGAGTCTGGGACTCACTGAAGCCTGTGGCTGGGAGCCCAATGCTTCTAGGGCCATCCAACTGAATTGAAAAGCAATCGGGAACACGGGAGGTGCTTCACGAGGCATAGGGCATGCGGAGTCTGTGACCAGAACAACCTCTGATTGAGGCGGGGCCGTTTGCCGTCCGGATGCCATCATTCCCTTTAAACCTGTCCGGCCATCGGATTCGAATCTCGGCCTGGCCGGCCTTTTTCTTTGAACCTGCAAAACTTGTTGCTGCTCGTGCCGGGCGCCGTTCGCCACGGGAAGAGCAGAGCTGCTCCGGCATGTATTTCAGCCGGATGAATCCAGTATGCCTCAGAAGCGGGATGGATGCGAATGCCGAGCAGGCGGCTTCTCAGTTGACGAACCGCCGCATTCGGATATTCATGACGATTCCAAGAGCCAGAAATGTGAATAAGATGGACGACCCGCCGTAGCTCATAAGCGGCAGCGGAATCCCCGTCACCGGCATGAGCCCGACGACCATGCCAATGTTTACAAGCACTTGGAAGAGTATTACCGCGACGACACCCATGATGATGAATGTTCCGGGTACGTCCGAGGCCTGCTGCGCGTTCTGAATCAAACGCGTCAATATCAAGAAATACAGCAGCAGCACACCTAGTCCCCCGATGAACCCATGTTCCTCGCAGAACGCCGCAAATATGAAATCGGTGTAGGGAATCGGTAGAAAATCGCCCTGGGTCTGGGTTCCCTTATTTGTGCCCTTGCCCCAAAGTCCCCCCGATCCGACGGCAATCTTCGACTGCAGAATCTGGTAACCGGCTCCCTTGGGGTCGCTTCCTGGGTCGATAAAGCTGTTAATCCGAGCCTGCTGGTATGGCTTCAATCGCTTTCCGCTCAGGTAGGCTCCGACACCGAGCACGCAGAGCCCAAGAACCAGGATAAGAACTTGCTTAACGCGAATCCCGCCCAGGAATAGTCCGGCAATCAGAACCGGAAAGTACGTTAGTGCCGTCCCCAGATCCGGCTGCTTCAAAACCAGAGCCATGGGAATGCAGACCAGCGCGAAGGCCTTCCCAATGTCGGCCCAGCTAAGTTCACGGCCAATCAGCCCCCAGAAGTACCGGGCCACCATAAGAATCAAGAGCAGCTTGACCCACTCTGACGGCTGAAAATGTACCCCGCCGCCAAGATTGATCCATCGGCGGGCTCCTAAGACCTTCTGGCCCACCGCGAGGACCGCTAGCAGCGCAAATACACCTATCCCATAGGCCCACGGGGCGATATCGACCAGCCGATGATAGTCAATCATCGAGACGAGAAACATCAGGACAAGACCCACCACGAGAAACCCAAGCTGCTTCTGTCCGAACCCATGAAACTTGGTATGAAGCGTCGCTGACTTGATCTCGAGCACGCTGATCAGAGACATCAGCAATACCAGGGTGAGAAGCATCCAGTCGAAGTCACGGAAGGAGGAGAATCGGCGCATGAGTCGGTCAGCAGGCCAGGTGGAGCTTCATGGTTGAGGAGTTGGAGAGGAGACAGTAGCCCCTGGTTTTGCGTGGACGCCGGTCGAGGCTGTTCGCACCTCCATGGCCGGGCTCTGGTTAGGGTCCACCGCGACGGCCTTGGCTGGCCGAGGAGTTGGCTGGTTATCCCGCGCAGGGCTGTCGCCAGGTTGGGGGGCATCCGCAATGCGGAGATTGCCGGCACGTTTCCGTTGCTTGGTGATAAATGCGTTCACAACCTGTGCGGCAACTGGGGCCGATCCGGCTCCCCATCCGCCATGCTCCCAGAGCACCGCTACCACAATGTCGGGATTCCTCCGCGGCGACATACCCACGAACCAAGCGTTAGCGCGCTCCTTACCTGCTCCCAAGCTGGTTGCGCCGGCGCTGTGGCTTACCACCTGAGCAGTGCCGGTCTTTCCTGCGAAATCGATTCCTTCGAGGTGGGCTGCTCCCGCGGTCCCTCCCGGGCCCAGTGCCTCGGCCATGGCATCCGTAATGGTCTCCCAGTTCTCGGGTGACAGTGGAATCGTGCGGTCTCCGCTCCCGGGATAGCTGGAGATGAGTGCAGATTCCATCTGCGGCGGCACCTCATCCGTGAACACAACATGAGGACGCTTCAACACACCGCCCGACGCGATTCCCGAGAGCGCTCGCGCCAGCTGCAACGGTGTCACCTGCACGGCGCCCTGGCCAATGCCTACCGAGATAACCTCTCCCGCGTACCACTTTTCATGCTGCGTCTTCAGCTTCCAGGCAGTGGACGGCATTGTGCCACTGGCCTCATCGGGTAAATCGACCCCCGTCTTCTGCGACAAACCAACTTCGGTCGCATACTTCGCGATGGTGTCGATGCCTAGCTTCTCCGCGAGCGTGTAGTAGAACGTGTCGCACGACCAGGGAATCGCGTGATTAATATCGACCATGCCGTGATGCTTGTCGCATCCGAAAAAATGGCCGAAGAAAGTGCCCCCGCCCGCGCAGTTCACGCGCATGGCTTGTGCGACACCTTCTTCTAGTCCTGCCAGTGACATGATGATCTTGAACGTGGAGCCTGGGGCGAGCTGCGCCTGGATGGCTTTGTTCATCAGCGGATGATCTGGATCGCTCACAATCTGCGACCAGTAGCTCCTAGTCAGCCGCACCGCAAACTGATTTGGATCGAAGGTCGGTCGCGAAACCATCGCCAGAACCTCGCCGGTGTGCGGGTCCATTGCGACGAGCGCTCCGTTCTTACCTTCCATGGCCCTTTCGGCCACGGTCTGCAGATCCAGATCAATCGTCAGGCGCAGGTCCGTGCCGGGCTTCGCCATCTGCTGCCCCAGCTGCCCTACTTCTTTGCCGTGACTATTGACGATTACGTCGCGCGAACCGTCGGTTCCGCGAAGCAGGGCGTCATACATCTCCTCCACACCCGACTTGCCGACCACATCGCCTGGCTCATAGAACTCGAATTTAGGACTGTTCAGATCCTGCTCCGAGACCTCGCCGACATATCCGATTAAGTGCGCCGCAAACCCATCGCGTGGGTATAACCGGCGTTGTACATCGCGGGTTTCAAGCTCGGGAAGCTCGTTCCGGTGTGCCTCGATGAAGGCCTGTTCATCGGGGGTAATGTCTTGCTTCAGCGGGATTGCCTCATACTTGGGCTCAAGCTGATATTTCTTCAGCACCGCCTGGATGTCCTGCTCCTGCATGTGCAGACCCTTGCCGATCAGCGGCAGGTCCGCCTTCAGATCCTTTACCTGGTCCCGCAGTAGAAAACATTCAACCGAGGGATAGTTGTCGACCAGAATGCGCCCCTCGCGATCGAAGATCTTTCCTCGAGGCGCCAGGATGGCTGTCTTCCGAATGCGGTTCGCCTCGGCGAGCTGCTTGTATCCCTCCGCGCCTAGCACCTGCAGCCGCCACATCCCGGTCGCGAGCAGGAGCAGCACCAGCGCAACCAGGTACTGCGTTGCGTGCAGCTTCCCTGTTGCCACCTTCTCTTCACGACCAATCCGTCGTTCCGGAGTGGGTTCCATTTGCCTCTGAGCCTCTGCGACCTGTCTAGTCTACTTCGTTCATGCTGGAGCTATATCTCCCACTGCTGGGCCATTTTTCAGGGATTGGGACCCTATTCCTGCCGCTTCCAGCGGTCCAGCAGCAGATACACCGGAATGCCGACCAGCAGGTTCACTATCGCGCGTACCAGTTCATGCAGCCAAAGGACGTGGAACCCATGGATCTCAAGCAGATGGCGCTGGATCAAATACAGCAGAACGCTTTGCAGCAGGGAAAAGCCGAAGGTCAGCACAGCCCGCGTCGCTGAATTCTCCACGTCAATCCGGCTTCCAAGGCTTGCAGCCGCATACCCAACGACAGACTTCGCCATTCCATTCACGCCGACTGGCATCCCGCTGAGAAGGTCCTGCAGCAGTCCGATGGCAGCGCCAGTGGCCGTGCCGGCAATTGGGCTGCGGCGACTCACCGCGAAGAACAAGGTAACGATCAGCGGCAGGTCCACAATTGCCAGCCTGGGAGAAATGCGGGGCAGCAGCACCTGCAACAGGATGGCGACGGCCGGTATCAGGACGGCCGCCAGCAGGTGGAAACTCTGCTGTTCCGCCTCCCGCCTCGACATGTAGCTGCGCGTCACCATCGATTCCAGCGTAAGTGTCTCCCGCATACCCCAAACCTCACTGAGTTTCCTGCTGCGCTGGCGCCGCACTGCCGGACTTACCGGAGTTGGCCGGGACCGGATTCTGCTGTGACACGCCGGCCGCGCCCGGAGTCAGGTTCGAAGCCGGCGGAGTCGACCCTGGCGAGTAACGGTCAGGATGGACCACAGGGAGGGGACGCGGAACCTTGACGCTCTCTTCGGTGGCTGCCGGAGGTGCCGCGGTGCCCGCGGCTCCATCCTGGGGCTGCCCGTCATGGATGCCCGGCAACTTCTCTGCGCTCATATCTGCGGCACGCTTTGCCTGGGCAGCCAACAAATCCTGCTGAGCCTGTTCGCTCAGCTCGGACTGCATCCCTGTAATCACCAGAACCTCTTCCACCCGGTTCAGGTCGGCAGCAGGCTTTATTGAAATCGCCATATAAGGCTGGTGGTCAGGATCCGGCTCGATCTTCTCGATGACTCCCACCGGCAGCCCGCGCGGATATACCTGGTCGCCGCCGGAGGTAAGCACGTGCTCGCCCGGTTTGA